>JAESGJ010000093.1_pt1 | contig 163833 bp, 126 predicted proteins | sample 9266241 | NCBI WGS metagenome assembly JAESGJ01 (sample SAMN14514841, study PRJNA621669) | algae metagenome | isolation source: Brasilonema octagenarum HA4186-MV1 and co-occurring heterotrophs from wet... | place: USA: Manoa Valley, Hawaii | collected 2009-07-20 | reverse complement strand
GGCGTAAGTAAGGAGGTTTGACATGACCTTCTTTTAATTTCTCTCTACGCCCTTTTTTTCAGATTTTGGCTCGCACTGCAAGCCCACTTGTTGAGAATGGTGCAAGATCTCAGTTAAAACGGACTGGGTAAGTTTTTGAGGAGGCACTGCGTTGGGGAGCCAGTACTGCAGGAGGGTTTCCCTCCCTAGGTATCTGGTGAGACAGCGCTGCAGGAGGGTCTCCCTCCGTAGGCGACTGCGAACCCGAAGGGCATCCGGCAATGCCCGACTTGTAGCATGTGCCGTTCCGTTTTAACGGACTTGAGCTTTGAGCCAAGAAATTTATTTCTTGGCGGACAAAAACTATGGTGCAAGATCCTATCTAATGAAAATCGTAACCGTTCAGGAGGGGCTTGTCGCCAGATATAGCTATTTACCCAATAAAAAATACGGCAAAATCATTTACTACTTGCCCCACGAGACTCATCTCTTGATTGTGCAGCACTCTTTCTTTTTCTTTTCTCTTCTTCTTGCTCGTTATGCTTTTCTTCATACGCTTCCACTGCTTCAGGATCTATTCCGAGATACTCGTTATTTTTATCTATCATTTCTTTTATATCTGCTAACGGTGAATTTTTGGATGTAGGCATACCTTGTTGAGTTAAAACATCTATTGATGGAAAAAACACTTCATCAACCAATGTAACTGTTTTTGTAATTAATGCACCTGTAATAGATGTTCCTAGCATTAGAAAAGCTGGTAACTTTTTACTAGTATCAACAACTTTTTTCAGAAAGTTTATCAAATCTGTAGCGTAGTCTACAGGTTCTTTAGGTTGATCAATGTGAGGTGCTAAATCACCAGCTTCTACTTGTTTAGTCTCATTCTCAGATACCGTTGCTGATTGCGTGGATGAATTTCCACTTTTAATTGTTGAACCAGTCGTCTGATTAGTATTCTGTTTTTTCTCTGAATAGTGCTGGAGAGGTTCCGAACCCCAATGTTGATTAATTTCAACGAGACAATCGGCAGTATATTTAATTTGAGTTTGGGCTTGCTCGCATAAACTTTCTATTTCAGCAAACAGTGAGGCTAATTCATCTGTGGAACATTCAAAAAGCTTGTTTGCTAGCTGATTGACTTCTTCTAATGTTTCGCTTGACTTAGCAGTATGCTTTTGGAATTGCTCAATATCATCAGTAAGAGTCATATTTTTAGCCCCAACGTGAGCGGATATCTTCAAGTACATCATTAGCAGAGCGTAGTTCCCTCTCTATTTCTCCTAAATTATCCATAAGCCCTGAAAACTTTTTAGTTAGCTCACTTGCAGATGTTTCAGGAAGCGTTTTAGATGATGAATTAATTTCCTCAAGTTGGTCAACAATTCTACTAATCATTGTGCGGAATTCTTCAATATCGGATGAAAGGCTCATGTAATTATCTCCAGTTATTTTTCAAAAAGATTTATTTTTTAACGTGAATATTAGCCCAAAGGGTGTCAGATATTTTTACTTTTGAGCCAATAGGCATTTTTATGAGAGGAGTATTCACAAACTTTGCACCACTATAACCACTCAAGTAAGCTCTACCTTTAGCATCTTTAGATATATCGCCTGCGATCGCATCTTCTAATATGCGATAACTAGCATCTGGACTCACCCTAAAAACGACTTTTTCTTCACATTGATCAGTCACTTGTTTAGTTATAACTTCAGTAGTTGGTCTTTGGGTACAGTAAATGATATGAATTCCAAATTTACGACCTTTACGAGCATACTCTTTCAGTCGCTTTTCAATGGTGTCTCGCAGTTTACTGGAAACATCTGCAATGTCAGCGGCTTCGTCAATAATCCAGAGTGTACGATCAATTTCAACTCCTTCGTCCTGCAATTCTTTCAGGTTAGAGACTCCATACTCCTGCATTAACTGCAAGCGTCTTTCGTATTCTTCATGATGAATTTTCTCTACTAAATTTGGACAATTCTCTGGAGTTGTCTCTATTTCAACATTAACTCCCATATGATTTAACCATTGAAAGTCAACTCCACCAAAATCAGCAATGTAAATCCTACGTTTTGGGTTAACGTATAAGAATTGGAAGATAATCCATTTCAGAAAATTGCTTTTTCCAGCGCCAGACACCCCAGCTACTAGGCGATGGGGAATTTCACTCCAGCTAGATATTACAGGATGATTTTCATCATCTAAACCAACTATATATTCGTCTTTTGTCATCAGGTGTTTATAGTTGTTGAAGATTTCCTCAGCAGTGCTGTAAGTCAAGCGAGTTGTCGCCATACCCGGAACTGGAGTATTCCCAGGAATGACAAGGCGGAAGAATCCACTCATTTCTTCGAGTGTTGCAAGACGGTGTAATGGTTTTAAGTCTTTTATTTGTGCAAGAGGAAGTCTCCGTGAATTATTTGAAGATTGAGTTATTGCTGAAGCGCCAGTCCGGATAATTGCGCCTCCAGATGAGGGTAAAGCTGGATGACCAAAATTTGCAGAATTAAAAGAGTTTGAGTAAATATTTGTCGAACCATCACCCAACTCATTGCTTAGTTTGGGCTTAATAGGTTGTCTTATGTACTTCTCTCCAAAGTCACCTTCCCAACCTTTGCGTTCAACACCAGTAGAAATGTCTACATTTTCAGTTGCACTCAAAGTTTCTAAAAACTTTTGCTCGTCTTTATCGCGACTGACAATTTCAATATAATCTTGTTCTCCATAACTATTAGATTTTGTTGCACTCTGTACTAACGTCATTAAAACAGTACGAATATTGCTGCGGGTTTCTGCCAGTGCTTTGATACTGTATTTGAATAAATTTCTATTGACATATGATTCTTGATATTGTTTGTAAGTTTTTAAGGCTGTATCTAAGGAAGTATCCTTGCTTTTAGTTGTGAGCAGTTGCAGTTGAGCTACCATTTGACTAAGAGCGTTAACCCACGTTTCCCTGTCCTCGGAACTTTGACAGACTTGAAGAGTGATTTCTAGTAAAAATTTTTCTTTTAATCTATGGAGAACATCACAGACAGCTAACATGTTATTATCTTGGTTAGCTTCAAATAAGTAAGGTAGATAGTTGCCTTGCAAATTGAGTATTTCTGGCTTGATGACTTCTCCAATGTGGTTAACCCATTTTAGTTCAGGAATTTGAGATAACTCTTTTTGCAATAACTCAAATTTGTAAAATGTGCTTAAGCTACCAACTTCAAAAAAACTAGCTATCTCATCTCTCGCCTGTTGGAGGTCATGAAAATCATTAGCTGAATAATGAGCGATTAAGTAAAGCTTTAATTGTTGTTCACTGGATTCTTCAGGATTATGAAAGTAACGAATGGATAGCGTGGAGTTATGAACGTTGTTTAAACTAATCCAATGCAGTAATAACTCTCGCTGACTATTTATTACTAATTTATGAGCTTGATTACCATATTTTTTAGAAATATTATAATTATGAAAGTTAGCTATATATACTCTTTTATCAAAATAACTGCATTTCATTTGATTTATTATAAAATACCGCTTCTTTAGCTTAAATCTTGTAAAGTTATCAACCAAACAATCAACACCAAAAATACTATAAAGAAAGCAGGTGGAAATATTGTACTTATAAACAATAGTCCCACAATCAATAGTGTCAATACTACCAAAGTAAAATCCCGTTTATTTTTTCTTTCTTGTTCCGCCAGCCTTCTTCGTTCTTCAGCTTCTTGTTCCGCCCGCCTTCTTTGTTCTTCAGCTTCTTTTCTTTGTATTTCTAGCTTCTGGACATCTAGCTTTTTAATACGACTTTCTATATAACCGTTATATTCTTTAAGCTTAGCTGAGAAAAATCTTTTGACTTCAGTAGCATCAGCTTTACAGCTAGAGATTGCATTTTGAAATATTTTGTCAAAATTTTCTTGATACTGCCTTTCGTCCGTAATCTTTCTATCGATTTCTCTAATCGTCATAGTTATTACATCAAAATCTTCCAATTGAAATCCAAAATCTAGTCCTGTCAGGATATGATTTGATTTCATATCAAGTAAATCTTGATGTGGTTTCAGAAGTGATACAGTTACATCTCTTATCTTTTCTTCAGGATGTTGGAGAAATTCTGAAATAGTTGTGACTTTTTGCTCAACATTATAAAAATAAATTCTACTAATACACCGAACTGCTTCTACTTGTTCTCGTGAGTTATCTTGTGTGTAAAATCGAAGTGAACCTCTAACAGCCTCTATCAAAAATGGAACTGATGCTTCACCTAGTTCTTCTAATTTATTCCAATCCCTTAATATAATCGCGGCTTTAGCCTTGATAGTATCATTCAACCAAGACCACGATGACCCTACCTGATTAATTAATTCAGCAGCAAGTCGCCGTAAGTCAATATCACTATTATCTAAAAAAGGAATCAGAATATCTGATAATCTTCTTTGTGTGCCAGCATCCTGATATTGTCTATATTTGATAAGTAAGTCGGCTAAATGCAAAGCAGCTTCTACAACAAACTGCTGCAATGTAGAAGCTGAACGAGCGATAAACTCAACACCTATAACACCGAGTCTAGCTATAATTCTCTCAACAACATCCAGATAAGATGAAAAAATTGTCTGGAACAGTCGTAACAGATGTCTTTTAGGTGCATAAACCCAAAAATCAATGTATTCTTTAGAGATTGACCTATTATTAAGACGATTTAGACTTTCACTAATAACTTGACTTTGAATATCCTCGGGTGATTTAGGAAGAAATCTTCCTGTAATCATCGCAGAGTAACCTATTTGCTGAATTGCCCAAGCCGCTGATAAACGAATCAAATCGCTACCCGATTTAGCTTCTTGACACAACTTTTCAAGTATCCTGACACTATGGCGCTTGTAGTCTTCTGGATCAGGTAGCAGAGAGATTTCCTCAAGAGGTTCATCAAGTCCCTCAATATAGTCGAGTGTTGCAAGTTGCGCTTTGATTTGCCGGTTAGTAATATAGCCAAAGCTTTGAAGCCCCATAGCCAAGATAAATTCATCTTGGTAGTTCAACAACTCTTCGATCGCCCTTAGCGGTACATCTTGTCTTTGGGCTGTTTCCAAAAATAGCTGGATTTTCTCCCCATCGTCACGACATTGGGCGAGGTTGTCAAAAAAGTCTTTGCCAAATTGGACGGGGGTGAACTTACTTACACTAGCGCCTTGTCCCCCTAGTTGGATTTCTGAGAGATTGTCCATAACTCTGGATTATAAAGATTACATCCGTGACATTGTTTATTTTTTTACTTTTATATTGTAAGCGGTTTAATATGTAAAGTATAAATAAGAACTTTAAAATTTTGATTTTGATTCAAGTTACAGCTCTTTTTAGTTCTCGCTCTACCTCACCCCGGTTTTGTCTTGCGCCAAAACCCCCCCTCTCCTTACTAAGGAGAGGGGACGTAAAGCGTAGCTTTAGGGGGGTGAGGTCAAACCAACGTGGAATTTACTTGAAAAGCGCTGTAATCTAACCTCTGCCCAATCACTTACTGGTTTTTACTATGCTGCGTAGAAGTGCTGAGGCTTGTCGCTAGATATTGCCCAATACTTGAGAAAAAATAGGCGATGCAGAAGCCGCCGGCTTAAACTCAGATCTTGCACCATACTTTTCGTGCGCCAAGAAATAAATTTCTTGGCTCAAAGTCTAAGTCCGTTAAAACGGACTGAAAAACTTACGAGAGTCCGTTTTAACGGACGCGTGTTTATGAGCCACGAACTTGAGTTCTGGGCGTACTCAGCCGGAGGTGCAAAATCTGAGTAAAGGCGATCGCCCCAATATCATCCGCCCAAAAAGTACAATTTCCCCAACTTCTCCACTTTCCACCTCACTGCTGACTGAGTTCCACAATATTCCCATCAGGATCTTTGGTGAAGAGGGCTGGGCGTCCGGAGGCGCTGGGTTGAATGAAGCAGTTGTTATCTTGGAGTTGTTGTTTGGCTGCGTCTAAGTCAGCAACTGAGAATGCAACGTGGGGATTGCGCCCCCATTTTTCGTTTTGGTCTTCAGTGGGAACGGATGGGGCGGCTATGAGGTGAATTTGATGATTCCCAACTTGATACCAAGCGCCAGCATATTTCAGAGATCGCTCTATTTTGGGCAATCCTAGCACCTTTGTATAGAAATGTTCGGCTCGTTCTAGATCCGTGACAAGAATGGCTGTGTGGAGACACTGAGTAATCTGCATTGGTCTTGGTAGGTTGAGAGTTTTATCATAGAGCTAGCTTACAATCCTGGCTAGCTTTAAGTTATTTCTTCCATCACCTGCAAGTAGTAATTGTAGGCATTTTGCCCAAAACACACGAAGATGATTTGTTCGAGAGAGTTATTGCTGTGTAAAAATTTGTTAACTTCATTGACAGCTATTTTAGTAGCACGTTCTAGTGGAAAACGATATGCGCCTATGCTAATGGCTGGAAAAGCAATAGTTTTGATTCCGTTTTCTACTGCTAAGGCTAGACTATTGCGATAACATTGTGCCAACAACTCATCTTCTCCAGAATTTCCACCTTCCCACACCGGACCAACGGTGTGAATCACCCACTTTGCTGGAAGATGATAACCTTTAGTTATCTTTGCTTGACCAGTATCACATCCGTGTAACTTGCGACACTCTGACAAAAGTTCTGGTCCAGCTACACGATGTATTGCGCCATCAACACCACCGCCTCCTAGTAAGGAATTATTGGCAGCATTCACAATAGCATCTACCTGTAGGTGGGTAATGTCCCCTAAAATAACGGAAACTCTATTTTCCATAATTAATACCAAGCAAGTTGCAGGTAAAAAGCCTCACCCCATCTTTACGGGCACCCCTCTCCTTAATAAGGAGAGGGGTTGGGGGTGAGGTGACACGTATGAGTACAACGCGCGTATGAGGCACAGTTGCTGCAAATGAAGTGTTCTGGTTAATCATATTCCCCGCTTAGCAGAGGTGGTAAGGTTTATAGAGGAATATCCTGTATTTTTTACCTATTTATTATATTTTTATGATTGATTTAACATTTTAATCAACGGATTTTTGATAAAGCCTTGTAATAATTACACTAAACTGAACACCAGCGCTATGCAAACCGATGAAACTTGGACAACTACCAATGTAAGTGCGGTTGAGGAAAATTCCTCCCTCAACTCAGAACAGTACCGTAAAAAGATGCAGCGACGCCAAGAAGTCCAAGAGATGCGAATCAAGAATGCATCTAACGAAAAAGGGTTAATTGTTGTTCATACTGGTAATGGTAAGGGAAAAACCACAGCTGCACTGGGGATGGTGTTGCGGGCGCTAGGTCATGGGTATAAAGTTGCTATAATCCAATTTATCAAAGGAGCCTGGGAACCTGCGGAGAAAAGAGTTTTTAGTATTTGGCAAGATGATTTATTAGAATTTCATGCTATGGGGGAAGGCTTCACTTGGGATACTCAAGATCGCGATCGCGATATTGAAAAAGCCATAGCCGCTTGGCAAAAAGCATTAGGATATATCCGCAATCCACAGTTCAAACTGGTGCTGTTGGATGAAATTAATATTGCTCTTAAACTTGGTTACTTACAAGTTGATGAAGTTTTAGCTGGGCTAGCTCAAAAGCCAGTTAACAATCATGTTATTCTCACAGGCAGAGGTGCACCTGCGGCATTGATTTCACGCGCTGACTTAGTTACGGAAATGACTTTAGTCAAACATCCCTTCCGAGATCAGGGTATAAAGGCACAACCAGGAATTGAGTATTAAGAAGTGCTAAGTGAGGAGTTAGGAGTTGTATTCTTACCTCCTGACTCCTCACTTTTGAACATTTGCCTGACAGGTTTGTAAAACTTGGCGATCGCTACTACTAATATTATTTATCTGATTATAATCTTGCAACGTCACAGAGTGAGCATAAGTGCTTGACTCACCATCTTTGACCTGAGGTAATGTATTGTTTGCTGCCACTTGAGTTGGGCTTTCGTCACCTGCGAAACCATTCACTGTCATTGCCAACTCTCCAGAGGAACGGAGTGTGCCATTAAAACAACTAAACTCAGAACTAGGCATATATAACGCACCTGTCACTTTGTTTTGGTGCTTTTCAAATATGATATATCCTTGCCCCAATTGACCAGACTTGGGTGATTGACCGTAGAGGTAAACGCCATCTTGTTGAGGGAACCGGGCTGCTGTAGGCGTAATACTGGCAGTTTTGGTGGGTGTTTGGGGTTGTGCAATTGCGACTGTGCTTGTGGCTGCTTCCGAACCATTTGATTTGGTGACATCAGTTGGAATAGTAACCGAGGCGAGTGCTTTACGCAGTCGGGTTTCTTTGTGTGCAGTTAATTCAGAGGATCTAGAAGAGGCTTCAGAAGAATTTTGGTGCAACCAAGTGTAAGTTGGTAACCCAGAATCTTCAGCCGATTCAGCGGATTGGTCAATATATGCAAGCTGATTACTCATTACTGGTTTTGGGCGATTGACAACTAAGCCAACCAACACAAGTGCACCTACTAAGGGGATTCCTAATAAACCTGGGGAAACAAATTTTTTTATGTTGTTTTGTTTTCTTATGTTGTTTTGCATCTGATTCCTCCTGTGAAAAAAATCTTTTGGTTTTCTGGAACTTACCTACAAACGTATCAAAGTATTCATCTGTATAGGCTCCCTCAATGGTTTGATTTATCTTGTATAGAAAATATCTCGGCTACAAAATCAATTTTTATTGTATTTCTAAGGGGTCATTTTGAGTGATAATCATAACTTACCATTGTTCGGGCTATTATTACCTCATTCATAAGATTTACTCAATTGGATAATTTTTTGAAATGAAAACTCAAAACGAAATGCTAATTTTCCATATTTTTCTTCTTTTGTAATTTAATTTAAAAAAGAATTGACAGCTTCTTGGTGTAGTCCTCTCTCTAATGTCTGAACTATTTGAACAAGGAAAACTACACAAGCAATTCTCTTGATTCCGGATGTGATTCAAAGATTTTGGCGAAGAGTAGGGGTGTGGGGGTCTAGGGGTGCAGGGGAGAAGAAATTATAGCAGGGAGCAGGTGAGACAGCGCTGCGGGAGGGTTTCCAACGCCAGATACCAAGTGAGGGAAACCCTCCTATGGCACAAAGTGCCACGCTGCGCGAACAGTACTGGCTCCTCCGCAGGCGACTGCGTTCGCCGAAGGCGTGTCGAAGACATACCCGAAGGGGAGCAGGCTGGGAATTGTCCCGTGGTTTCCGTGTTTTCTCATTAGTTGATGTCCTAATCTACCTGGCAACTGCTATACATCGGTAATCTTACACGCAGTCAGGGAAGTCACCCCTAGCCCCTCAAATTTCTTGATGGGGTTCCCCTACACCCCTACACCCTTACACCCTTACACCCTTATATCAAGTTCGCCTAATTAGTTACGATAAAACGACCTCACCCCCAGCCCCTCTCCGAACTCCGGAGAGGGGAGCGTTTGCGATACTCAAATGCGGGGTGAGGTTCTTCGTTTTTTATAAGTGTTCATCCGAACTTGATATTACACCCTGCCCAAAGGGCGTTGACAAAAAAAATCGCCCCCTGAATTCAGAGGGCGTATGATCACCTTGTGACATAGCGCTGCTACGTCTTAAGTTTCACTTTGAGTGTTAACTAGCAATGTACTCTTTAACGTTGGCACGACGGCGACGCAGATGAGCAAGCGCTTGATGTTCTAACTGACGAACACGTTCGCGGCTAAGGTTCAAGCGTTCGCCAACTTTTGCCAAAGACATTTCGTTACCATCTAATAAACCGAAGCGCAGGGCTAAAACTTCTCGCTGTTGGGGGGTGAGTTCTGAGAGCATGTTATTTAAGTCTTGGCGTAAGAAGTCCTGCGTCATGTAATACTCTGGTGATGGTCCTTCATCTTCAAGCATTTCTTGCAGTTCGGTATCTTGGTTATCACCAACCTTGACATCCAAAGAAACTGGTTGACGCGCCATGTTCAGATACTCACGGATCTGAGCTGGTTCTAATTCTAGCTCTTTGCCAATTTCAGCAGGAGTTGGCGATCTTCCCAACTTCTGAGCTAGTTCGCGCTGGACTTTCTTAATTTTGTTTAGCTTCTCGGTGATGTGGATAGGTAAGCGAATTGTACGACCTTGTTGGGCGATAGCACGAGTAATGGCTTGGCGAATCCACCAGTAAGCGTATGTTGAGAACTTATAGCCCCGAGTTGGGTCAAATTTCTCTACACCCCGCTCTAATCCTAAGGTTCCTTCTTGGATAAGATCCAGAAACTCCATGTTTCGCTTCTGGTACTTTTTGGCGATCGCAACAACCAAGCGCAAGTTTGCTTCTATCATCTTCTGCTTTGCTCGCTTGCCTTGGTGTACAATCTGTTTGACATCTGTCTCAGACTTACGAACATGAGCAGCCCACTCTTCTGAGCTAGGTTCGCGGCTTAATTTCTTCGCCAAAGCCTCCTTAGCATCCACGAGTGTCATCATTTGTTGAACCTGCTTCCCAAAGACAATCTCTTGCTCACGGGTTAGCAGTGGTACACGACCAATCTCGCGCAGATAGGTTCGCACCATATCAGCCGTGAATTTGGCGTTAAGGTTTTCGGTTTGGGTTTCTACAGTGGGCATTGGTGCGTTTTCCTCTACTCCGTAAACAAAAATTAATACTCAATAACTAAGGCGGATTGGGAAAGTTAGTACACGTATTACGCAACCAGGGAAACGATCAGGTGAAAATTGATTTCTACAGACTCTACTTAGACGATCACTCTCTTGGATTGGTTTCCCTACCTTCCCTAAATTTTGAAATCACTTATGAGCATGCTGGCTTGTTTTCAATAATTCTTATAATCCTTATGTCGCTAAGACGACCCTAATTATACGAACTCGGTATGACTTCTACTTTATCTATGATACGACAAATCATCCCAAGAGTAAAGTAGTTCTGTTAAATCTTTCTATTGTAGTGCAAATTTATCTAGTTACACAAAAAAGCTGATTTTTTTTTCCTAACTTACTACATATATAGTGACTCTAAGATCCCATGATCAGTCCTCCATCTATAGCCGGATAACCGAACAGAATCGATTCTCCTGATGGAGGGATGTCACGAAATCTATAAATCAGGAATAGGATATTGGGAATTGGTAGTTGATATGTTTTTCCGTTAAGCCGCATTTACAGCTAGCACTTTTTCCACTAAGGACTCAATCGTTGAAAAACAAGCCCCTGATTTTAGAGCAACTTCAAAAGCCACGTAGGTTTGTGGATCATGAATTTTAAGCCAGTTCCAACTCTCTTTTGAACCAAGATACCACTTCTGACGTAAAGCAAAGTAGTCTTCAAGCAGTGCATACAACAGCCACACACGACGGTAGTCAGCCTCAATATTTCCTTGCGAGATGCGCTTTAACATTTTACTGAACCAAGTACGTCGCAGTTGAATTTCACTTGCTGATAGCGCCGCAGGACCAGTGGCAAATAACTCATCCATTCGCTTGAGGAGTCTTTGCCCAAAACCTTCGCATTCTCGCAATACTACGCCCCCGAGAATTCGCAGGAAGGAACTATCTACTATAATAACATCTTTCTCGTTATAGATGAAAATATCCAGATAGTAATTATTCCAGAGGCGAGCATCGTGTAGACTCTCGCCAGTTTCTCTCACGGCAAAGAGGTCGTAGTCACTTTCAGCAGTGTGTGTGCCTTTCGCTCTTGAACCGTATAAAATCACAGTATGACAGTTATGAACATGACACAGTTCATCTACCAAAGCTGCAAGATAGTGGTCATCTTTAAGTGGATTTGAGTGGCTGGACATAGTCGCATTTATCTGGCAATTGGGTAATGGGTTTGTAGTGACGCTTAAATATTAACTACCAATTACCAAATCGCAAATCCCTAAAAGCCAAGATCTGCTTTAGCTAGTTCCGCCGCAGCAAACACTTCTTCATCTGGCTTTTCCTCCCAAGCAGTCTCGCCAATTTCTTCATAAAATATGGTATCGTAAGGACGAGTACGCACAACCACTGGCATCGGAACAGCGTGTCCTAAAATCAAGGCTTGTTGTTTAGAGTCTAACTTTGCCAACACAGAACGCAAGGCACCTCCACCAGACACCCCAGTAAAAATCGCCTCAATATCTTTTTCATCGTTCAGCAAAGCGGTAATACGAGTACCAATCTGGGACATGACTTCATTATCTATGCCCGATGGACGTTGATCAACCACAAGAAGCGTTACGAAGTATTTCCGCATTTCGCGGGCGATCGTTCCGAAAATAGTACTTTGTACCGTTGCAGGGTCGAGGAAACGGTGTGCCTCCTCAATTGTAATCATCAGTTGCGTTGGTTTATCGTTGGGATTTTTGGTTTGTAAAAACTTTTCTGCTTTGGTGACATAATGTTGGTGAATCCGCCGGGTAATCATATTTGTCACCAACATATAAGAGAGCATATTTGACTGAGAGCCAAACTCCACGACAATATTCTTCCCAGCTTCTAGGGAACGCAACATTTGATTGACATAATTTTGCGGACAAGCTGCACGCATATACTTTAAATTTTCCAGTCGCAGGAGTTTGCGCTGTAGTGCTGTAATCGAACCTTGGTGTCCCCGCTTCTCTTCGCAGAAAGTCTTAATTTCTTCGTTCGTCATATTTATCAATTGAAGAATCCAAGACTTGCCAAATTCAGCAAATAAAATATTGGCGTTATCTAAACTTGCTTCTGAAAGTCCTAAATCACGACTGCATAATTTTATATCTTCGACTTCAATTTGATCGTAACTTAAATAAAGTTCTTGAGCATGAGGTACGCCTCGACGCTTGGTGGATTCTGGATCAAGAGTGTAGACTTCAACTGAACTGGGAAAAAGCTGTTTTAATCCTTTGACAGTACTCATTTGCTTGCCTTCAGAAACGGCTTCCCAGCCATACTCTGAGTGCATATCAAAAATCAAGTTCACCGCCGCATTTTTGCGGATTGTCCCAGCTAAAAGTAAACGTGTCAAGAAGGATTTACCAGTTCCTGATTTGCCAAAAACGCCGTTGCTTCTTTCCACAAACCGATTTAAATCAAGACAAACAGGTACCTCCATGTCCAGTGGTTTCCCAATAGAAAAATTCTTCCTTTGAGGATCGTCTTCCCAACCAAATACCCGGCGAAAATCTTCTTCAGAAGCTTCATAAACTTGGCTAAAGTGGCTGGGAATCGTTTTGACTGGAAGGAGTTCCATTGTTGTACTGGTTTGAGGCTGGAATGATGCCAAGCCAGTCGCTGATGGAACAAAAGGATTTGCAGATTTGCCGTTTGTTGCAGAATAAGATTCTTCAGATTCGGGGGTAAACATCAACATCGGTGCGAGGTTGATGGTACCGTATGTCCCGCCTCCTGCTAAAATATCTCGTAAAAAAGTGTCTTCCCAACTCGGAGGATTCGCAATAATTCTTTGGTTGGCAATTCCCAATGCTACGTCTGTGAGCATACAAAAAAAACGCGATCGCACCCCTTGGACAACTAAAAACTTACCAACGCGCATATCTTCTACCGAAACGTCGGGGTGCAATCTAACTTCTAATCCTCCTGTGAGAGAGCCTTGTATAACTGAACCTAATGGCTGTCCCAAATTCATTTCATTAATCACACAGTGATGAGCTTGCTCTTATCAGTTATCAGTTATCAGTTATCAGTTACCAGTTATCAGTGAGGCAGCGCTCTTTGGAGGGTCTCCCGACCTAGGCGACTGCGTTCGGGCAAAGCCCGTCGTGCTGGAGGCATACCCGAAGGGTTATCAGTTACCAGTTACCAGTTTCCACTGTTCACTGTTCACTGTTCACTGTTCACTGTTTACAGTTGCATTGTAATTGTAAAAGACAAAATTGGTGATGTAACTTTTGTCTTTTGTCATTTATTGAGAACGAATGATTAATGACTCATGATTAATAACTAATCAGTCAATGTTAATTGAAGTAGGCGCACTTGAACCTCCTGTTGTGGTATAACTTAGAAGCGGTCTACGATATTGGGCGTAAAGGCGATCGCGCCAAGTAAAGAACGGTTGATAAAGTAGGTTATCAGCCAATTCAGGGACTCCCTTACCTATGATGGTTTCTGGCAAATTCAAATAAACAGCATTAGGAAACTTCAGCAATATTGATAAACCAGCGACAGCAAAGTCGGCTAAAGTTGGTTCATCTCCTACTAGATAGGGACTATCTGCTAATAATAATGTCAGGGCTTCCAAATCTTGCTTTAAGTCGGCGATCGCACTGCGTATTGCATCTGGACTATAACCAACGCCAAAACCCAAAACTTTCAATAGATCGTTAGGAACTCCTTCTACCAGACTTTTCAGGACATCTGGTGTCGCCCTAGGTAGTAAGGACTTGCGGAAATTCTGGTTTTGACTAATGGCAGAAAACAGTGCTTTGCGACCTTTGATGCCAATTGATTCATCCGCCCATTCTTCCATCATTAAACATAAGCCCCGCTTTTTTGGATCGGTTGGTATCAATGGACGTGCTGGATATTGTAAGTCTAAATACTTAGCTATCTCCGTTGAATCTGCTATATATCTGCTACCATCTCTTAATACGGGTACTTGTCGCTGACCAGTCAGCCGATATAGTTCTACCTGTCCTACTCCTGGTGTTACCTCGATTTTACGGTACTCCAGCCCTTTATAATCAAGGATAAGACGCACTTTCTCTGAGTATTGAGATAATTCAAACTGATATAATTCCAGCATGTTTTGTTTCCAGTACGTGGTTCACTTAATAAATTTTACAAGTTTATTTTGGTTCGGATAATTTATCTTCACGATTTACGTCTGAAAAATTGAATAAAAATGGATTTATTTGTGAGGTTCTTTTGTATTCTCAGTTTTTTTGACACAACTCTGCGGTGAAATTCTACTGAACTGAATTTTTCTCTATCAAAGTCCATCTGTTACGCCTTCTACAAGCTGGCATAATGCAACTATGCGATATTTTTGCTTTTGCACAAACATGCGGGGGTAATTCTATCGTCCTTGGCTTCCTTCGTTCTTTATACAGACAGGCGATTATACTCATAATGAGGCAAATTATTCAATGTTTTAAGATTGATATATAATGAATTCCTGCTTACAAATCTTGTTTCTTTAGTTAGATTTTCTGTGTGGCAAGATGATATAAATCATTATTGTAATGTGTGGAAATGAAAGCCAAACAAAATTTATGAAGGTTGAAGACAGCAATTTGCTGACCAAGTTGGCTGGTATAATAGGAGTGACGGGCATCAGTCTTCTTACTGGTCTACCCACTGGAGCAAACGAAGTATTAAATTCTAACCCTGGTATTTTCAAAGAAGCGTCGTATCATGGCGAGCAACGTCTTTTAGTAAACGGTGAGTATACTCAACCTAGTGAGGCCACAACAGCAGCAACAAAGTCCAAAAAAATCTCACCAGCTAAAGACACAACAGTAACACAGAGACCGAGAGGATTAAACCCTCGCCCGAGTATTTTGCAGGAGTGTCCTTACAACCGTGCTGCTTGTCCTGGTGGAGGTGACACTTCTACACCTCCTGCGTCTCCTCCACCAGGGGTACCCACAACACCTGGTGGTGAGATACCCACAACACCACCTGCCACACCCACGCCTCCTAGTCAGCCAGGAGCGGGTACAGAGAGTAAAAATATCGTAGCAGTTGCAGAGTCCAATGGTTCCTTTACAATGCTAACCAAGGCTTTGAAAGCAGCTGGATTGGTACAAACCTTGCAAGGCAAAGGCCCTTTCACCGTCTTCGCACCTACAGATGCAGCATTTGCCAAATTGCCACAAGACGCTGTACAAGATTTATTAAAGCCAGAAAATAAAGAAGTCCTGGTGAAGATTTTGCGATATCATGTGCTGCAAGGTTCAGTAGTATCCAAAGATTTGAAATCTGGTGAAGTCAAAAGCATTGAGGGTGGTCCGATTAATGTCAAGGTAGATCCAAAAACTGGTGTAACAGTCAATGACGCCAAGGTGGTTCAGCCTGACATCAAAGCCAGTAACGGCGTTATTCATGTGATTGACAACGTGATTTTACCTCCTGACTTGTAAGTTTTTGACACTGGTGCATTATGTAACAAAACTAGGTTGAAATAAATATTTCAAAAAACCCGTATCAAGAGTGATTTGGACGGGTTTTTTCATATTGGGAAACCTGTTATCTCAAACGATGTTCCTAACGAGATCGATATATTGTAATAAAAGAGTTGGATGAATCTTTATGCTATTAGAGTTAAGACAATTGAGGATTCAACCGGGACAGCAACTACTACTTGAGGACGTTAGTTGGCAGCAATTTGAAAGTATTTTGGCGGAATTGGGAGAACATCGTGCAGCCAGACTTTCTTATAGTCATGGATTTTTAGAAATAATGGTTCCTTTACCCGAACATGAAAAAGCCAAAGAAAAAAATTTTATTGGAGGCACGACAAATTGCGTTTGAGTCGTTGGGTTCGACAACTTTGAAAAATGAACGCATGACTCAAGCAGTCGAACCGGATGCTTGTTTTTACATTCAAAATCAAGCGGCAGTTATTGGTAAAAATCGCTTCGATATGAGTGTCGATCCACCCCCAGATTTAGCTATAGAAATTGATTTAACTTCCCGCACGCAGTTGGAGAATTACCAAATTTTGAGAGTGCCAGAACTTTGGCGATATGGAAAACAAGGGTTACAAATTAACGTCTTGCAAAGTGGAAAGTATGTAGAGTCGAGTTTTAGTCCTACATTTCCAGAGATTGCGATAATTGAGCTAGTAAATCAATACGTCCAGCAGAGTCAAGTTTCTGGCAGAACCCAAGCAATTCAAGCTTTTAGAAATTGGGTGCGGGATAATCTTTAATTTTGGCTTTAATTTGAGGGAGTTAGTGGAAATTGTTGGATGCCTGACTTACAACTTCATTCTCTCGTTCCCATGCTCGGCATGGCAAGGCCCATCAAGAGGTTCTGCCTCCAGAAGAATAGTGAGGTAGAACCTCACAGTATGCATTTCCAGCCGGGGTCTGGGAACAAGAAATCAAGTAAAATCAAAACTTACGCCACCAACCCACCATCAATCAGTGTGAAAACAGACACAATATTCTACCGCCTATTCCAAAGCTTCCCCAGCATTTTTTTTGAACTCATCAACCAACCACCCGAAACCGCTGACACCTACCAATTCTCATCCGTCGAAGTCAAACAACTTGCTTTCCGCATCGATGGCGTGTTTCTCCCCAAAAGTAATCCATCATCCCCCATCTACTTTGTAGAAGTCCAATTTCAGCCCGATAAAAAATTCTACTCTCGCTTGTTTACGGAAATCTTTCTTTACTTGGATAGAAGCGAACTTACCAACAACTGGCGCGGGGCGGTGGTTTATCCAAGCCGCAGTCTTGATGTGGGAGAAACAGAACGCTATATTGAATTACTCACATCTGGGCGAGTTAGCCGCATCTATCTTGATGAATTAGACTCCGCAGCAGAACAGTCGATTGGTATTGGTACAGTTAAACTGGTTATAGAGCCACAGTCAGGCGCAGCTACCAAAGCCAGGGAATTAATCAACCTTGCTAAACAACAAATAGCTGATGAAATTACCCAACGGGAATTTCTCGAATTGATAGAAACGATTATTGTCTATAAATTCCCTTTGAAAAGTCGGGAGGAGATAGAGCAAATGTTGGGATTAAGCGAGTTAAAGCAAACTAAAGTTTATCAAGAAGCTAAGCAGGAAGGTAAATTAGAAGCTATTCCTTTTATGTTGACTTTAGGTGCAACTGTAGAACAAATAGCAGAGGCGTTAAAGTTGGATGTTGAGTTAGTTAGGTTGGTTGCTGCTAAAGCTAAACCAAACCAAGAACAAAGCCGCGAATAGAACACTCTCTCCTACTTGCGGGTATAGCGATGCTTCACCCCAACGGGGAAATATTCTGGATCGCCTGTAGGAGCTAGTGCAACTCGCGGGATTTGGTATTCTGGAGGAACGTAGTTAGCAAATTCGCTATTGAGGCGCTGGAGTTGGGTGAGAATGGAAGATGCGATCGCCTCCCTTTTCTCTTCACTTTCCTCCATTCTCGGTGCTAACTCCACAACCACCGATAAAAATCGGTTCTTGTCTGCATCTTCTTGCACTTGCAACACGAATTTACCTGTCACCCATTCTCTAATAACTGGTTGCTCTAATCCCACCGTCACATTTTCTGGGTAGATATTCGCTCCAAAGTAAGAAACTGTAAAATTAGAGCGTCCGAAAATATAGACGAATGGTAGCGCACGAACACCTCTTCCACCCATCTGTTGTATTTCCGCCACTGGATTGAAGCCCCATTTTGCTAAAAACTGGAGCATGGCATCATAACTGATTATCCCTCCAGTATCCAAGATGTTGTAACGCACCAGAGGAATGCCATTATTTCCAGAAAATATCAACGTGCCGTCTATAACTTCAAAAAAGCGGCTTATTGGATCATATTGTACCAGTGTGGGTAAACGAGACTCCCCAAACAAGGCACGCGCCGCTTCTGGATTTTGTGCTAAGAAACGACGAATGCAGATACTCAAAGGTGTTTCGTTACCCAATACACCTGCATCTGCTGTTCCATAAAGCGAGACAGAGTCGTAGCAGCAATGTTGGGAACCAACTCTTTCACTCACTAAACTGCGCCATTCCTCGCTGAATACTTCTCCCGCCATCACCAACTTTATCTGATATCGCTGCCATTCAATTCCACGGGCAATTCCAGTATCAATAATATCTTTGAGAAATGGTGGATATCCTAATAAGACAACCTGCTCAAAAGCCGAACCGAGTTCTTGAACAACTCGAAATATTTCTTCTTTATTATTACCAGGAGTTACCAAAGTAATCGGATAACCTTTGCTGGCAAGATAGCGGCAGCAATTGGTTGTGAACATTCCGCCTACCCAGGTACCTAAACTGAAACAAATCACAGCTAGAGTTCGTCTACTATCTGCATGAAAACTATCATGAAATACCTGCTCAAAACGGGTAGCAATTTGCATTTCATCTGCAAAAAAGCGAGGCCAAAATGTTGGTTTTCCTGTGGAACCAGAAGAAACAGCTATCATGTCGCATGTTTCTAGCTGTCCGTTGCGGCATAATTCAGCTAGAGGATAACGTTGCAGGTAATTTTCTTTTACGAGTTGCGGTAATCTTTGGAAATCTTCTAAGGTTTGGTATTCATCAGGATTAACTGCGTGATTTGCTAAAAAATGTTTGTAAGCAGGTACACTAGCAGCCATATCATGAAATAACGCCAAAGCTGCCTCTGTTGTATCAGTGTTTATATGCTGTTGTAGGAGTGTGTCTAAGGGAGTATGTAAAAAATCTGTAAAGGCTTTAATTGCCCGCTGGCGTTGTGCTTGCGAATTCATGGCGTTGGTTTGTGTAAAAAATTTCGATTGTTCATCCCACCAAGTAAAACTCAGACCACTGCTACCTACTGTCAGTATTTTAACCTTTGTTGCATTCTTTCTCATTCTCCTGAGCAAAGGAGTGCAAAATATATAGAGAGAGTATGCGTAATTGTGGCTTTCTGTTTTGTAGCAACTTATAAAAACCTTCTATTCATGCTTCAGCATCATGGATGTTTATTGCAGCAAACAACACGTAAACAACGAGAAGAACCGCTTTTGCACTCAGTGTGGGGAGCCGTTACCTCTGGCGGTAGGGCAAGTTGTCGATAACCGCTATCGGATTGTACGTCATTTGGGACAGGGTGGCTTTGGACGCACTTATTTGGCTGAAGATTTAAATGAATCTCAACAAAAGTGCGTGCTCAAGGAGTTTGCACCCCAAGTTGAAGAACAGGATTTAGAAAAAGCCAAAGAACTGTTTGAACGAGAAGCGACTGTACTCAAAAATCTACAGCACCCACAAATTCCACGTTTCCACGCCTCGCTACAAGTGCAGTTGAGTAACAAAGATTTTTTCTTTTTGGTGCAAGACTATGTAGAGGGTGACAACTACTGGGATTTGTTAGAAAGCCGTATAAATCAGGGACAAACTTTTAGTGAGGAAGAAGTTGTCAAACTGCTGCAACAAATGTTGCCTGTTTTGTCTTACATTCACAGAGTGAATGTTGTTCACCGTGATCTTTCTCCTGACAATATCATTTTGCGGCATAGTGATCAATTACCCGTGCTGATTGACTTTGGTGGAGTGAAGCAATTACCAGCTTCTAAGGGTTTTTGGTTTACGCAACTCGGTGGAATTCGGACTATCTTGGGTAAGAAGGGCTACGCACCAGAGGAGCAATTACGTCAGGGAAAAGCATTTCCCAGTAGCGATTTGTACTCTTTAGCTGTGACGGCGCTTGTGTTATTAACTGGTCAAGATCCACAAAAACTGTATGATTCTTATCAGGGAAATTGGCGTTGGGGAGAACAAATAAAAGTCAGCCCCAAAATAGAAGCTGTGTTGAAAAGAATGGTGGAATATAAACCAAGCGATCGCTACCAAAAAGCTGACGATGTTCTCAAAGATTTACAGTTTTACAAGGGCGCTACCAAACCTATAAATACTCAAATGACTAAGCTCAAGACGATGATCGCTGCTCCTGGGGGTAAACGTGTCAAAACTCTTGTTGGTAAGTTCCATAACAACACTCAAATGGCTGCTCAGGCGTTACCTCTGCCTGTTTGGCTTCGTCCTTTTGCAGTCAGTCTGATCAGCACAAGTGTGATTGTTTTGACACTAGCAGGGACTTGGGCAGTTGTCAATGCAGTTTTTCACGCTGTAACATCTATTTCTCTACCAACAATATCATTACCTACAATCCCCAAAGGTTCAAATCCTCCGGAAAAACCAACTACTACTAGAAGCCAAGAAAATCGCGGTAACCAAATTATCCGTCGCCGTCAGGAGCTAGAAATACCAGAAGTCTTTTTTACAAAAATGGTAGATCGAAAATTTTATACTAAAAATCCGGATGCAAAAGGACGTACTCTCACGGGGAACTCAGAAGATAACGCTTTACGAAAGGAATGGTTTGCGATCGCACAAGATGTGTTAAATCAACTAGAACAAGCGAATCTCAGCAAATCAGCGCGTCGGAAACTGGGAAGCTACACTGCGCGAGATTACGACAATTGGAGACAACAAGCACAAGCAGGACAACTGGGTAACTATACCATTGACCAACTCAACAAAGACACAAACAAAAAATTTGACCGATTGTTTCCGGGAGAGCGACGCAATAATGAGAAACTTGATAAACAGACACTCGGTCAAATATGGTATGCACTTGCTGCTGACCAAGTGAGTAAAGTAGAATCTGCGAATTAAAGTAAAAGTCAAAAGTACCTGACTTATGAGTCATGACTCATGAGTCATGATTAATAACTATGAATTCTGTTTATTGCTCTAAAGGACACGAAAATCCAACTGGTAGTCGCTTTTGTTTACACTGCGGCGAAAGTTTGGATCACCCAGTGAGTCAAGGTATTCAAAATGGGCAAACTTTGGGCGAACGCTACTTTATTGTCCGTCAATTAGGACAGGGAGGTTTTGGACGTACTTATTTAGCTGAGGATGTTAACCGCTTTCGCGAACCTTGTGTTTTAAAGGAATTCTCCCCTCAAGTTCAAACACCATACGTTTTACAAAAAGCTGAAGAACTGTTTCAGCGAGAAGCCAGCGTTCTCTACAAGCTGCAACACCCGCAAATTCCCCGCTTCCGGGAACTTTTGCGCATTAACTTAGGTGGTAAAGAATACCTGTTTCTGGTGCAAGACTTTGTAGAAGGGCAAACTTACGGCTCTTTGTTTGATGCAAAGAAGCAGCAAGGTTTACGATTTACAGAAGCAGAAGTCAGTTTGCTCATGCAGCAAATTCTGCCTGTTTTGCAATACATCCATTCTATAGGAGTGATTCACCGTGATATCTCTCCTGACAACTTAATTTTACGCAACACTGACCAACTCCCAGTATTAATCGATTTTGGTGGAGTTAAACAAGTCGCTGCAACAGTCGTCTCGCAATATTATCAACCTGGTGCAGTTTCTCACGGACTCCCAACACTATTGGGTAAGATAGGATACTCACCTCCAGAACAGATGCAGACTGGGTTAGTAGAGCCTCATAGTGATTTGTATGCTTTAGCCGCAACAGTACTCGTTTTGCTGACAGGTAAACAACCCCAAGAATTAATAGATGAGTATACCCTCACCTGGCAATGGCGACGAGAAGTTAACCTCAGCCCCAGTTTCGGGATGGTGTTGGATAAAATGCTATCGCCAAAACCAAAAGAACGCTATCAAAGCGCTAATCAAGTTCTGCAAGCACTAAACTTATCACCTGTCAGCTATCCTTCTCCACAGCAACCTGTTCCGATTTCACCACCACCACAAACACAACAAACTCTAGCTGTATCCCCGACTCCCACTCCTCCCACTCGACAGGAATCGTCACCTTACACAAACCCACCCTCTCCTACTCCCACCCTCAGCTGGTGGACACCTGGTAAAATCATTGCCATAGTCGTGGTTTTGGCTACTGCTGTGAGTGTGGGTGTGTGGGGAGCAAATCAGTTATTTGATTCTTCGTCCCTGTCGCCTAACGATCCAAAACTTTCCTTACAAGAACAACAGCGTAAGGAAAAATTAGATCAACGCCGTCAACAACTCAATATCGACAATAAATTTTTTACTAACTTAGTTAATCAAATTTTTTGGGAGAAAAATCCAACTCTACGCAACCGTACTTTGACAGATGAGCCAGAAGATGAACAATTGCGGGCACAATGGGACAGTTTAGCAGAACAGCTGCTAGAAAAACTCACGGTTTTGAGTTCAGATGCACGTCAAAAATTGGGTAGTTTTGGACAAGCAGAACGCGATCGCGCAAAAGTCGAAGTCAACCAAATCAACGTTGGTAGTCGTTCTTTATATGATTTAGCAGATGCAGCATTTTATCGGCAATTTCCACAACAGCGCGGCAAGAATTTTATTGATCAGCCGATTGGACAAGTTTGGCAAGGTTTTGTCAGCGACAAACTCAATGCTATCCTTTCTGGCAGTGCCTTCAAGAAAATAGCCTTTGACAAAGGAGCTATTACTAGCAGAGTCAGTGGTACTCTCAAACCAGGAGAAGGTAAAGTTTTTATCGCCCAACTTAACGAACAGCAATCGATGAGAGTCAGGCTCAATGCGAATTCTAAAATTTTGCTTTCCGTGTATTCCCCCAGTGGAAAATCGCCATTTTTGGAAGATTCAACACAACGTAGTTTATCCGTTCAACTTCCAGAAAGCGGATTTTATGAATATGTGATTGTTGCGACGGGGTCAAACACATCAGATTATACACTTGCAATTACAGCAGAAAATCCTGCTCCACCTCCATCGCCTACCCCAACTCCTATAGAAACCGTTACACCAACACCCACACCTACAGAAACACCGACACCCACACCTACAGAAACACCGATACCCACGCCTACAGAGACACCGACACTCACGCCTACAGAGACACCGACACCCACGCCTACAGAGACACCAACACCAACATCAACACCAACACCAACACCAACACCAACATCAACACTCACACCGACACCGACACCGACACAGACAGCACCATAAAATACGCTTGCTGTTAAGGATTGATCCCAATACCTCTTTGTTAAGGGGAAAAGGGATGAAAACCAAGCTATTTCCCCTTTGCCTTTACCCCTTGCCCTTTAACCGAAAAGTATTGGGATTGATCCCCTCTAGGGCGTGTTTTCAAACTCGTTATTTGTCTCGGTAACTCTTGAACAAACCCATAATTTTGAAAGTGTAACAAGAGCATAGAAGGTGAGGGAAAGTTACTCGCTCAAACCTCCACTACCACCAAGCGATTCTCTTATATTTTCTTGCGGAGAATTTTTAATTTCCCATTTCAAATAGTACAAATCGACATCTGATAAATTCAATAATTCTTTTATTAAATCAACTGGATTTTCAGGATATTTCTCCAATTTCCAGTTTAACTCTTTAACACCTTGACTACAATAACAAACGGCTGAAAGGTATAACATGTTTTCTTTGTTAAGTTAACTTCTCCTAGAATTCTTCTCCTTTTGATGTTTTAATTTTTTACTATAGGTTGTTGAATTTTGACTCTTACTTTAAAACCATTAGCTTGAAGAACTAAAGTAACACCTCCTATTACAGCCCTATAATTCGTATCATTCAGTTTATTAAAAAAATCCGATTTTTATTCAATATTTTCGTTAATAATGATGTCTTCTAAATGTATGTAAAAAATGATTTTTTCAAATTATATTTAAGTAGCAAACGTCATTAAACTAACACGAAGAAAAAAAAGACACAAGGACAGTTAAGACAGTTAAGACAGTTAAAAAAATAGGTTACTCAAATTTTCCCGGAGTCAGCTAAAAAAGGGTTTCTTTTCTTAAACGCCGACCTAGGTGACTGGCGTCGCCAAGGACGCCAAGAAAATCACAAAGAAGATAGGTAATCTTGCACGCCTGATGGGAGTAAGACAGGAAGTGATTGCCGCATTTTTGCGTAAGTCCTAAATGTATCTTTGCTTCTCCAATCTGGGAATAATCAACCCAGTAGACTTGTTGAGGATGGGGAATTGGGACAAGAACGTGCATATTGGCTAGCTTGGTCGCAAATTTCAGGAGTTGGTCCAATATTATTACAACGGTTGCAGCAGCATTTTGGTACACTGGCAGCAGCTTGGGACGCAAAACCTACAGAGTTGGGACAAGTAGAAGGTTTTGGTTTTCAAACGCTGCAAAAAGTAGTGCAACAACGTTCTCGTTTACATCCTGAACAATTTTTGCAGCAACACCAACAGCAAAACCCGAATTTTTGGACACCAGCAGATGCAGACTATCCTCGCTTACTATTGGAAATACCTAGTCCACCGCCGATTGTGTACTATCGTGGTGAAATAGATTTGCAAGAAAATCTGGCACAAAAACAACTCGTCGGGATTGTAGGGACACGCCAACCCTCAGAGTATGGTATGCGATGGACTCGCCAAATTAGTACGGCTTTGGCAAAAAATGGGTTCACGGTTGTTTCTGGTTTGGCAGAGGGAATTGATACTGAAAGTCACGGCGCTACTGTGAAAGCTGGAGGACGCACAATCGCAGTTTTAGGTACAGGTGTAGATGTTGTCTATCCATCTAAAAATATCGAACTCTACAAACAGATTTTGACTGCAGGCTTGGTTGTAAGTGAGTATCCAGCAAAGACACCACCTGATCGCACCCATTTTCCTCGTCGCAACAGAATTATCGCAGGTTTAAGTCGTGCTGTGCTGGTGATGGAAGCACCGATCAAATCAGGTGCTTTGATTACTGCAAGTTACGCAAATGATTTTGGGCGAGATGTCTATGCACTTCCTGGAAGACTGGATGATCACTCATCGCAAGGGTGTTTAAAACTGCTTAGCCAAGGCGCGACTCCGATTGTTAAGGAATTAGACGAACTATTAAAAATGCTGGGAGCAATACCACAACTAGATTCTGTTGAAGCATCCCCATCAGTGCAGCAGTTAACTTTACCAAGTTTACCACCAGAACTTCAACGAGTTATGGATGCAATTACTTCAGAAGCTTTAGCGTTTGATTTTATTGTTCAACAAACGGGCATAGCTACGCCTGAGGTTTCGAGTGCTTTGTTGCAATTGGAGTTGATGGGTTTAGTTTCGCAATTACCGGGGATGCGGTATCAGCGGTGCTCATAGATTTTTGGATTTTTGATTAGTCAACTGCTTCCTCACCCTGCCTTAACCCCGCAATTTTGGGTTGGTCGAACACTAGTAGTCCACCATACTAACTTTGCGGGGTAAACCCATTTTTATATTTATTCTTCTTTCTCTTCCTTTGCGTTCTTGGCGCTTTGGCGGTTCGTTCTTAACTCATCAAAGTTGCTGTGGTCAAGTACTAGTAGTCCACCATACTAACTTTGCGGGGTAAACCCATTTTTATATTTATTCTTCTTTCTCTTCCTTTGCGTTCTTGGCGCTTTGGCGGTTCGTTCTTAACTCATCAAAGTTGCTGTGGTCGAGTACTAGTAGGACATAATTTCTAAAAACCGTGTTTTCATTCCTCATGGAACTTGCGTTGAATAAGCGTTTTACAGAAAACAAAAACACGGGTTTTAACGATTAAGAACTACTAGGCCGTGTTTTCAAACTCGTTATTTGTCTTGGTAACTCTTGAACAAATCCAATGAGTTGGTACTGATGCAGGCCATCCCTTTTGTATAGCTTCTGGACAAATGGCATGAAGCGTTAGCTGACAGTCGATAAGTTCCAGCCCAGCTTTTTTCACTTGTTTGGTCGCTTGTTTGATAATAGCTTGATTGCCAAATTCAAGACCCTGATGACATTGGACACAAACAATATGATGGTGATGAAAATTAGAGGTGGTGTTGAGTTCGTAGTACTTTTGTGCCTGTGCTAATTCTAATTCTCGCAAAATTCCCATCCGCGCCATAATTTTTAGAGTGCGATACACTGTAGACAAACTCATCCCCTCTCCACGCTCAACCAGTAACTGGTGTACTTTTTCTGCGCTGAGATGATCACCTTTAACCACATGTTGAAAAATTTTAAAAATAACTTGACGTTGCGGGGTGAATCGATAACCTTTTGCCTTGAGTTCGGCTTTCAGTGTGTCAGAAGTATACATATATAGTGATTTTCATTTGAGTTTTATACATTTCCACGAACTGCTGTGAAAGTGGATGCATTTTCACATTCACAGCAGTTCGTGTGTATTGGACTCATGTGCGATACCGTTTGCGTCCAGTGGTTTATGGCCTACACTAACTTTTGCCCGATAGCGATACCACCACATGACAATACCACTCACGAATAGAACCAACGGTATATATCCAACAAAGACGTAGAAAATGCGAGTAGGCAAGCCACCAAATGTACCATAGTGTAGGGGAGTAAAAGAGTTGAGGATGCGATCGCCCAATGACACCTTCAAAGAACTATCAACTCGCAAAACCTTACCACTATATTGGTCAAGATAAACACTGCTTTGACCATAGTCCTCAGTTTCGTGGGGAAGTTTAAAAGCAACATTTAAAGCTTCTTCTGGTTTAGTTGGAAAATAAATTCTCCTGAGTTCTCCTTGAGGTAAGGCAGCAATAGCTGTTTGTAATTGTTCTTTAAGTCCTAGTGGAGACTTACCAGCAACAACAACAGAAACTGGAGTTGGTTGCTGCTTGGAGAAACTGAGTGTGTAAATCATCGGGTTGACGACTTCAGAGAAGCTCCAGCAAAATCCTGTGAAAAATGCGAAGATTAAAAATACTGATGCAATAGAGCCAGCAACTTTGTGAATATCAAAATAAAGCCGCTTGGGATGGGCATTCCACTTGATTTTGAATCCAGATATCAACTTACGCCAACCAGGCCAAAGGATAATACCTGAAATACTCATAAACGACATCAGTAAACCAATAATCCCCACAAACTTATAGCCAATGTCACCGCCTAAAAGAGCATAGTGGAGTGGGTAGAGGATTTCAAAAGACTTTTGGATGAAGCTTGGCTGCAAGTTATTACCCAGAATTGCTCCAGTGTAAGGGTTAACGTAGTTTTCTGTCCATTCCTTTTGTTTGGTTTTCAGGATTACATTCATCGGCTCATTTGGCTTTGAGGGCAAGTGAATCCTCTGCACTGTTGCGTCTGGTTGATCGGCATAAATTTTTTTGACAGTGTTGAGAACAACCTCAACTGGCAGAGGTTCACCTTGAGGGGTGATTGTGCCAAAAAGGCGCTGCTGATCGAAGGTGCTAATTTCGGAATGGAAGACTAATAAACTACCGGTTAAGCCGACAATAATTGCAATCAGTCCCACCGCTAAACCGATGTAGCGGTGTAGGGTAAATATCAAGTCGCGTAGTTTTTTAGAGTTCATAGTAGGTACCTTAAAATATAATTGCTAAGCTAGAGGAGAGTTGGGTATTTCCCCTACACCCCTTGTTGGTCAAAACTCCCAATAAATCGTTCCTTGAACTGTAAACGGTGCTGTAGGATAGGCTGTGTCAAAAGCAGCTGTCTCGAATTTTTGTTCATGAGCGCTGTATAAGATAGTATTGAAAGATTTTTGTATTAAAGAAACAAGCTTAATGAAACTAAAATCAACAAAAGTTTACATATGTGCAGGTAAGTACAACACCGCTTAATGAGCAACAGCACTATGGCAATCTGAAGGGGCGATCGCTCTTTTGAGGTTACGCAAGGCTTAAAAAAGCGATCGCTCTTTTGAGGTTACGCAAGGCTTGAAAAAGCGATCGCTCTTTTGAGGTTACGCAAGGCTTAAAAAAGCGATCGCTCTTTTGAGATTATGCGATCGCGAAGCGCTGACTTGTCAGTTGGCGTTGGCGTGGGATCAAAACTGTACGGAAACTGTCCCTAGTACTGTAAACGGTGCGCCGGGATATACGCTAGTCCGGCTCAAAGCACTTTCAAAGTAATACACATCAGATAAGTTCTTGAAATTCAGTCCCACTCGCAAGTTGTTACGACGGTAATAAATAGCTGCATCGGCTCGGACATAGCTAGGCAATGCGAACGTATTCGGTAAGTCTCCTTGTCGCTCGCCTACAAAAAACAATCCGGCTCCAAATCCCAGCCCTTTCAAGCTTCCCGTCTGAATTTCATAGGTTGTCCATAAACTGGCACTATTTCGAGGAACATTACTCGGCTCGTCACCTTTAAAAGCAGGTCTGGGATCTTCGGTGAATTCCGAATCAATGTAGGAATAGCTGGCAATGATGTTCCAACCGGGCAAGATTTGTCCGGCAAGGTCAAATTCAATACCCTGACTTTGTTGTTCACCGACTTGAAGGCTGAGTCTTGGATTCACTGGATCAGTCACAACAATGTTTTGTTTAGTAAGTTGGTAAGCCGCCAGTGTTGCTGCAAGTCTGCCGTTGAAAAATTCTGTCTTCACCCCAACTTCAAATTGTTCGCCCGTGGTTGGTTTAAACGGTGTACCGTCTGCATTGCCTTGAACCGGACGAGAAGGTTGAAACGATCTCGTCCAACTGGCGTATAAGGAGACGGGTTGAATCGGTTGGTAAACAATACCAACACGAGGGCTGAAGGCACTATCTTCTTGTTCGCTGGGTAGACCCGACGAGAATTGATTGTTAGTGGAGCCTGCTGCATAATCAAAGCGACCACCTAGCAAAATTTTCAGATTGTCACCAATTGAGATTAAGTCTTGGGCATAGACACCAATGAAATTTTGAGGTTCATTTTGATTTCTCGTCAATTGGCGTTCAAGGGGAGGGCGGCTATAGTTTGGATTGAAGATATTGATCGGCGGTACAGCAATACTAAATCTTTCTAGTGTGAGATTGTTTCTAGCCAACTCTAAGCCGAATAGCAAATCCTGCTTTACACTACCCGTTTGAATCTTGCCAAAAACATCTGTTTGCAGAACGTAATTCTCTGAGTCACTGTTGTCGAAGCCAGCACTACGATTTAGGGTTCGATTGTCTGCTTGCAGGCTTCCTGCAAATACATAACCCTCCTCATAATTTTGAAATTCGGCTCTGAACCCATTACGAATTGACCAATTATCACTGAATTTGTGTTGCAAACGATAGCCGAGCGCCACTCGATCAAGGTCTAGATCCAATTCTGGGTCATCAAGATACCGGGAGCGAGGAATTTCTCCAAAAGGACTCTTAATTACTGAACCAACTGCTGGAATACCAGCAAGATACTCAACTTTAGAGACATGGAAGTATTCACCTTCCAGGGTCAAAGTGGTATTTTTACCAAGTTCAAAGCTGATAACAGGCGCAACAAATATCTGGTCAGACTCAACAAAATCTACATAGCTACCAGAGCTTTCATAAGCAGCATTCAACCGATAGCGAATTGTTTTATCTGCATTTAAGGGACCAGAAATATCCAGGGTCGGACGGTAGAAATCAAAGCTGCCGATGGTTGCATCAACCGCGTAATAAGGGGTTGAAAGGGGTTGCTTAGTTGTGATATTGAGAATGCCCCCCGGTTCACCCTGACCATAAAGAACAGATGCGGGTCCTTTGAGAATCTCAAGTTGCTCAACATTCGCGGTATCCGAAGCGCGGTTGCCAAAATATTTTCTAAAACCATTGACAAACGTGCTACTGGTAATAGCGTTTTCTGCAAACCCTCGGAAAATCAAGGTTGCACCAACCGCAGTTTGAGAACCTGCGCTTCCAGGAGTCACCCCACTGACGTTCTGAACTGCTTCCCTGGGTCGCGTAATTAGTTGATCCTTCAGCACGGTTGCTGGGATGACCTGAATCGACTGAGGAATGTAGAGGATGGGCGTGTCAGTTTTCCTCGCAGTTGTCGCATTAGGCACCTTATACCCATCTTGCTCACCCGTCACCACCAACTCAATTGGTTCATCACCAGTAGAGTACGGTTGAGTGGGTTGTGTCTGACTTTCTGGCTGCTGTGCAGGTGATCGTTGTGTTTGAGGTTGCTGCCCCTGTTGTGCCAAAGATGCAGTACTGGCGACACTGAAGATCAGACCTTCTTTTGGACTGTCATACAACTCTACAATTGGTGCAGCTGCTGAACCTATCACCGTCACCCGGATAGTATTGGCATCAAAGTTTGTTACGGTTATCTCAGTAATACCCGCAATTGGTTTTTGTGAGCGGAATACGAACGGGCTGTTATCAGGTGAACGCAGTTGAGCGTTTGGAATGTCAACGATGAAGGTATTACTATTTACCTGAGTACGATTCTGCAGTTGCAGGTTAGCAGCAAGTGATGTTTGTAAAACTAGTTCCAAACCTTTGTTTGTGGGATTTGCCTTCACGAAGCTGACTTGTACGATTTGTTCAGCAGGTGTTGTTTGTGGGGTTGGCGACTGCACCAGCATTCTGGCACTACGAAGTGGATGCTGTATCTCGCTGAGTCGCGGAATTTTTGTTGTCGGCGTCGGTTTTGAATTACTGTTTGCACCAGAATTGCTCGCCGTGCTTAAAACGGGCGACTGTGTTGTCTGATTTACCCCCTGTTTAACCCTGAGCGTAGCCGAAGGGTTAACTTTGTCGCCTAAAATCGTGGGAGCTACAGCATTTTGGTAAGAATTTTCCCTACTCTCTAGTTTTACCTGTGCCGATGCACTTTGAACAACAACAGCACTCAAGCATCCTGATAAACCTACTGCCAGCCACTGATGAACACCACACTTCAATTGCCAACGCTTCATCACAACAGTCCTCAAACATTAAGTTAGCAAAAGTTCAAATTCCCTAACTCTGCTTAAAAACAGGAACTCAAATTCCAGTTCCCTTTTTTATCCGGAGCTAAGGCAAAGTGAAATCTTTATTGCAAACCCTTTCTAGTATTGATTCATTGAGTATAGAGAATCGCTAGCAACTGAGTCTATGACAAAAACGGTATCATGGCTCTGAAACGGACATTTTACCTAAAAAACATTCACTTGGCGTGATACCATACTTGCGCTTGAAGGTAAGAGCAAAGCGCCCCTGATGGGAATAGCCAATCCGATTGGCAACTGCAGCAACGGTAGTGTTACCTTGTCGCAAGAGCTGCTCTGCCCACTCCATACGTTTATCAGTCAGGTAGCCAAATACTGTTGTACCAAAAAGTTTCTGAAATCCGCGTCGGAGGGTGCGATCGCTCACCCCCACCTGCTGCGCTAATTCCAGTATCGATGGCGGATTCTCCAAACTGGAGAGCAAAATTTCACGGGCGTAATGAAGTCGGGCGATGGTTTGTGCCTTCAGTTGCCCGGAAGAATGCACTCCACCCTGATCCGCCAAAATCGGGGCTAACTGCAACGCCATTAGTTCCAACACCTTTGCTTGCAAATATATCCGCTTTGTCATTCCTTGGTAGGGACAGTTAATCATTTGTTGTGCCACAAAGTTTATAGCTGTCGTCGTTTCTGGATAAAGCAATGTCTGCCAATCGTTGCCCTTCACCAGCAGACTCAACTCAGGGGAAATTTGCCCGTCGTGTGTGGGGAAAAAAGTTGCCAGCAAATCTGGCTGCATATGGATGTCAATGCCAACGTGCTGAGATTTTCGTATTTCAAAAGTCATTGCTCGTTGCACACCACTGCCAGAGATGAGCGTATACCCTCCACCAAAGTACTCACCTGTTCCATCTCCCACCATGCCAGAAAGCAGGACTGAAAATTGCACGGGGTGATTGCGAGCAGGCGCTTTCAATAACACATCATCGTGATATTTATAGTCGGAAATTGAAAGCCAGAGTTGGGGATACACCTCGATGTCTCGCACATAACCTTTACCCAGTTGCTTAGGTATTTGACATATAATTTCAAATGGTTCTGATGCTGCATTCCATGTACTGTTTTGCTCAGCTTCCGCCCACAATTGAGCACTGTCTTTTTGTGTAAGGGTAATCGTCATGGCAAGTATTAATAAGAAAATATATTAATAAATGTATGACAGTATGACATGCCGCAGCAGACACAGCAGGCGTCTCTTGCTGCTTTGCTCAGCTAGGCGAACTTGATATAAGTCCTAAATGTATCTTTGCTTCTCCAATCTGGGAATAATCAAGCCAGTAGACTTGAGGATGGGTAATTGGGACAAGAACGTGTATACTGAATAGCCTGGTCACAAATTTCTGGAGTAGGTTCAGTATTATTACAACAGTTGCAGCTGCATTTTGGTACACTGGCAGCAGCTTGGGATGCAAAACCTGCACAATTGAAAGAAGTAGAAGGTTTTGGTTTTCAAACGCTGCAAAAGGTGGTGCAACAACGTTCTCGTTTACATCCTGAACAAGTTTTCCAACAACTCCAAGAACAAAACCCAAATTTTTGGACACCCGCAGATGCAGACTATCCTCGGTTACTACTAGAAATACCCAGCCCACCGCCCATTATCTACTATCGTGGTGAAATAGATTTGCAAGAAAATCTGGGACAAAAACAACTTGTTGGGATTGTCGGGACACGCCAACCCTTAGAGTACGGTATCCGATGGACTCACCAAATTAGTACGGCTTTGGCTAAAAATGGCTTTACTGTTGTTTCTGGTTTGGCACAGGGAATTGATACAGAAAGACACGCTCATACCACGGACGCCAGGAGATTTTCAAGCCTGTTTCCTGTTAAGCGTTAAGCGTTCCCTATTCCCTGCCTCCCATAACAACTATTGTGATTCACCGTATACCATATCATTCACCTGGGCATAACGATTCATAAATCTCATGAATCGTTCCCAATGCTCTTCTTGGTCTACTTCAAATTTACATTCTACGCGCTGCAACTCATCACCTTCTGGACCGCCAAAAATGAATTGTGTGGAAGATGGAGTGACGCTGATTTCACCTTCTTCGTCTTTTAAAAGCATGGAATTTAAAGGTTGTTTTGTAAAGGTATTAAATCCTTCCAACGCTTTGAGTTGCTTAAAAATCATCACAACAATACGCTTACCAGAGGTGAGATTACGTCGCAAGCTAACATTGTTGAGTTCTTCAGTAATGCCAGAAAAAAATTGGATTGACGGTGTGATAGATGTCATGAAAAAGAAAAATTTATCGCTGGTAAGGATAATAATACTGCGGATTCATAACCGGAGGTGGAACCAGTGGCGCAACGGGAGGCTGATAACCGTTGGGGGGTATAGTGCTTCCCATACCATTGGGTAGAGGCGCAGTGATCACTGGCGGTTGATAACCGTTGGGGGGTATAGTGCTTCCCATACCGTTGGGTAGAGGCGCAGTGATCACTGGGGGTTGATAACCAGTTGTAGGGATTGTGCTTCCTGTGCTGTTGGGTACAGGCGGAGTCATTACTGGGGATTGAGAACCAGTTGTTGGGATAGTGCTTCCTGTCCTGTTAGGTACAGGCGGAGTCATTACTGGGGATTGAGAACCAGCTGTAGGGATTGTGCTTCCTGAACTAGGAGGTATGGGAGCATTTGGGCTAAATTGTTGATAAGCCGCACGAGAAATTGAGCTAATGAGTTTTTCGGCACGGGGATCGTTATTAGGACGTTGTACCATAACCGCAACTACATAACGCTTACCACTGGGCATATCAACTAAACCTGCATCTGCAAGTGTTGTGCCAATATCGCCCGTTTTATGGGCAATAGTTGCGCCTGCTCCTAAACCAGTAGGCAAAAGCTGATTTCTCACAGTGCGACGCATAATATTTAGTATGCGATCGCGCGATGCGACACTTACCAAATTTCCTTTATTCACCATCCCTATCAGCTTCGCTAACTCCTTTGGACTAGTCGTGTTTGTCCCTGACAAATCAGGTAGGGGATTGCGAATTGTAGTTGTTGTCAAACCCCAATTGCGGAAACGCTGATTCAGTGTCTCGATACCACCTAAGCGCTCAATCAGCATGTTTGTTGCTGTGTTGTCGCTGACTGTTATCATCTTAGTCGCCACTTCCATGATTGTGAACTGAGTTCCGGCTGGTTTATATTGCATATCCCCAGAACCACCAACAACCATTTGCTTGGTCATGGTCAGTGTTTCATCTAAACTAATTTTGTTATCATCTATATCTTGGAAAAAGGCAATCAAAATAGGAATCTTAATCGTGCTAGCAGCAGAAAAAGTGGAGGAGCCATTCACATCTATATAATTGCCACTGTCTAAATCTACTAAGAAAACTCCTGGTGTGAGATTAGGGCTAGCAGCTGCTAAATTTTGTACTATAGTTTTTAAAGAAGAAATTTCTTGAGTCAGGAATAACCCTGAAGCGGTTTCTGAGGGATTTTGGAACTGTCGCTGTGCCTGCCCAATAGTTGTATCAGATGATCTGCCATTTGATGTGTTGATGCGACTTGCAGGATCTAACACTGATAACGCCGTACCTACGATCGCACCAATACCAACTCCTACAATTAACAGCCGTAGGGCATACAAAAATGTTCTTGCCATCGGCTTTAAGCGCTTCTTTTGTCGAGATGCACCGATTTTTCTTGGTAACGGCTGCTTCCGCATTTCCACATTTTTTGACTGTACTTTCTTTGGATTGTATGGTGAAATCCTTCCTTTGGCAGCAGCTGTTGGTTTGGCTGGTGTTGGTGGTACTCCTGATCGCTTTGTGGGCGAAGTCACAGGGATTAAGGGGGGAATCGATTTTATACGTGTAGGCATTGTTCGGCTGTAGGGGGCTTGCTGCTGCTTTGTCGCTTCGACTTTATTTTGCCCCTGCTTTGGAACTTTGCTTTTAACCGGACGGCGGCTGGTTTTTGGACGCCGTGAGACTGTTTTTATAACGGTTCTCGTTGGCATAAGATAGGGTAGCAATAAAAGTGTAAAATAAAGAACACATCTAGAAAGGTTTTACTTTATTGGCTAAAGTCGCTTTCGAGCAATCCCTGATGGGAATTGAAATGTCTTTTGTGTGCGAACTTTGTAGCCCACTCTTTCAATTTACCTCTAAGGCACCTTATTATTTACATTAATTTTTGCTTATAATAGTTAGTTTTTTGAGTTGAGCTTAAGTTATTATGACAAGTTTTGGGACGATAAGTTAGTATACAAGTTAAGATGAGTTAAAAGCCTTGATGATTGTTCCGGTTCTCTAGCGCCCATTCTACCTGTCGTAAAATACCTCGCAACATCGCAACTTCTCTAGTTTGTAATTGAGCACGATTATACATTTGCCGAAATGTTTCCATACGGCTAGCTGCTGTATGAGGATAAAGATATCCAATCTTGAGTAGTAGTGATTCTAACTGTTGGTAGTATTCTTCTAAAATGTTCAAAGGTGCAGACTCGTTAACAGATGCGGGGATGGGCACAGCAAAAGGTACAGATAATTTTTCATTAGTAATCTCCGTGTTTTCTCTAGGCGTATCCTCTTGATTTTCTGTGTCATTTTTTGCTAACTCATAACAGCAAATAGCCACAGCAGTCGCCAAATTCAACGATGGATAATTAGAACTGGTAGGAATACGAATAAACCGCTGAGCATAATTTAATTCTTCATTACTCAGTCCTCGATCTTCCCTACCAAAAATTAGCGCGGCTGGTTGTTGTGGTTGCTCCAGTAACCAAGGTAGTGCTGTGGAGGGATTTTCCAGGGGGGAATCCCAGTGACGAACACGAGCGGTGGTGGCGATCGCCCGCGTACATCCTTGCAATGCTTCTGGTAGCGTCGTCACTGAGACTGCTGACTCTAAAATATCCTTAGCATGAACCGCCATTTGAAGTGCTTCACCTGAAAAAGGTTTACATTGAGGATTAACCAACACAAGATGATTTAACCCAAAATTTTTCATCACCCGTGCGATCGACCCGACATTAATTGGTCCTGCTGGTTCTACTAGGATAACTCTCACCTGGTTTAATGCCATTTACTGCCCCTGTGTGTATTTACCTGGTTCAAAAAGAAGGCTTCTGCCATGATCTTGTTGGGTTTGCTGGCGTAAGCAAAGGTCCTCTGTTCGGGTTTTCTAGTCCACGGTTTAATCCTCCATTCGGGTTTGGTGGCGTCAGCAAAGGTTCTCTGTTTGGGTTTTCTGGTACACGCTTCAATCCTCCATTCAAGCTTCCGGGTGTGATTACAGCCCCGTTAGGGCTAACTCTATTGGTGTTGATGTTAACGCGCGTCCCATTCTGATAATAGTAGGTGGTAGAGCCATTGCCATTATTGATTGTTGTGGCAGGAGTAATCGTACTGCCATCTGGTGTGTTAATCACACCATTTTGATGAACGCGCGTCCCATAAGGATAATTGAGAATGTTGCCTACACCAGGACTAGAAGTGGAATTACTTTGTGCCTTAGCCGCAGATGGTGTTAAAAAACTGACTCCTAATGTTGTCAGGGCTAATATCAAGAGCTTGAAGACCTTTGGGCGATGATATGTAGAATATCTGGTTACAGGACGCGGCACAAGACAATTAGCCCTAGATATTTCACCTACCTCTACAATAGGACTTTTGCTAGAGTTGGGTAAAGGGTAAAGGGTAAAGGGTAAAGAGTTTTTATTTTCTCTTCCCCGTTTCTCAACCTTTTGCCTGACTTGTCCAACAAGTCTAGTTGAGACTTTACTGAACAACTTAGACGACAGCTTATTTATCGAAAAAACCTTATTCATCTTTCTTTTGTTCAAAGCTTTTTTTTATAAGTGTTGCATTATGGAAGCAAGCCTTGTAAAAACTTAGTGGGGCTTCTATATCTATGATAGAAAACTCTTGAAAAAATCAGATCCCCGACAACTTTTAAAGTTGTCGGGGATCTCAATAGGACTTAATTTTTAGACTACCGAGCTAGTGGAAACTCATATAGCTGTGATCAACAACACCAGTGATAAACTACATATTGGGTTGCTGACGACGAGCACCGTACTTAACTGCTTAATAACTCTTTAGAAATTCCTCAATTTTCGCTCTGGTTGTCACACACCTGTTGTGCGGTATCTTTTGACTCCAAATTGTCAAGGAAAAGTTGAGTTGATTACAATTCAGTTATAATATATAACTCTTCCTTGATTCGATTCCAAGCAACGGGTAGCAACGTTTAGTGTACCCCGACGCTGATTTCTTTGGTCCCAAACCAATACTTTCACTCCATTATTACCACTGCGAGAAAATTTTCCAGTTGCTACTACAGTGTAGTATTGACCAACTACTAATGGTGAAACTGCTTGTCCACTCATGTTGTAAGCCATGCAATTGTTGATAACATGAACCCTCGGAGGAGCAGCAAAAGCTGACGTAACAGACAAAGAAAGAGTTACAGTAGAGACAGTAGCGGCAGTAGCAACAGTAGCAATAAATTTGTTAAACATTTGAGTGACTCCTTATACTTTTAATAATGTTGTAGCTAGGACTTACGCATTGACGAAAGTCTGATTATGTGCGTTAAGTTATACCGGTTTACTGAACGGAAGTTTGTGATTAAGAGCTAACCTTCGTATCTTCTTTCTTATAGGGGTCAGACTCATCAAGTTATGCAATTAGGGGATTATATGGGAAAAAATGGCAGCAGAATTTGAAATGTTAAGCAGGCGAGACTCGTGAAAAAACAAGATCCCCGACTTCTTGCGAGAAGTCGGGGATCTTAATAGGACTTAATTTTTAGACTGCCGAGCTAGTGGAAACTCACATAGCTATGATCAACAACACCAGTGATAAACTACATATTGGGTTGCTGACGACGAGCACCTTTTTCCTGGCGGTATTTTTGCAGTTGTTCTTTTTGTTGTGCAGTCAGGACTGCTTCCATTTGCGTTTTCTGTGACTGCATGATTTGTCGGAATTGGTTTTTCTGATCATCAGAAAGATTTAAAGCAGCAAATCCACCTCGTCCCTGGCGGTTTTGCATAGCGGTTTTTAACTGTTCCCGTTGTTGTTCGGTGAGAATTTTGTCAACTTCAGCGCGGGCATTGATACGAATTTCTTTTATTTTAGTTTTTTGCTCATCCGTTAGTCCCAAACGTTGGAATGGTCCTTCTTTTGGCTGAGATTGTGCAACTACTAAGGGTAGAGAGGAGTTTGCTTCTGCTTTAACGGCAAAGGAGGTTGTAGTTAAACTGAGGGCGATCGCTCCACAAATTAGTGATAAGTTTTTGAGTTTCATCCAAGTCTTTCTGTGCTTTTTTCCTAGTTGATACAACTATGGTAAGAGTTCAATTTTCAAAGCTACATGAGGAAAAAGTCATGAATAGATCCATGACTTTAGTCATAGATCTATACAATCAGTAAATTCATCCAGCAATCATGAAGTCTTTGGTTAGGAAATTATCTCTGTAACTAAGAAAAAACTCACAACTTTCTTTGGCATAGTAAAGATAAAAGGGTAATAGAAAATACTTTCTCTGTTAAAATTCTCACCAGCAAACCTTAAATGAATAGTCTTGATTTATAGTTTTACTATAAAACTAGTTGAGCTTGAGTATATTTTTGTGAGCCGTTCGATTCAATTTTACAATCATCCTTTCCGGTTTCTACTATATTTGGAGTGGGTATTGCTAGCGTTAGCTGCTTTTACAGCAGCTCTACCATCTCACCCAGATCGACATCAAACCAGCTTTCCTGAACTGACTATTTGTAGTCTGGTGCTTTTTGGCTTAATGGGTTTGAGATTACCAACTCGTAACCATATAAGTAAAGTCATTTACACCGCACTGGAGATATCTCTAATTTTGGTAACTGGTTTTTGGGGAGTTAAGGGTGATAGAATCTTTGCTTTTCTTGACATCATTTTAGTAACTCGCAGTTGTTTAATTTTTCAGTTACCAAGTCGTTTAATTATCACAGCCTTGTCATTTTTTTTATTTGTGCTAACACTGACACGTCGTTTTGCACAAATACGATTTTTTCCAGGAATGCAGGAGCGTTTTTGGTTTTTTACTCTCAATTTTGCCTTAGTCTTCGTCTTAGCGTTATTATTTGTTTTACTATTAATGAATACAGTTTTATCTGAGCGAGAAAGTCGAGAAAAACTAGCCATTGCTAATGATAAACTGCGTCAATATGCTTTGCAAATTGAAAATCAAGCTACTCTTGAAGAACGCAACCGCATTGCTCGCGAAATACATGATTCCTTAGGACATTCTCTGACGGCATTAAATTTACAATTAGAAACTGCATTGAAACTTTGGGAATCGAATCCAACCAAAGCACAAACTTTTTTAGGAAGGGCAAAAGAATTAGGTTCTAAAGCATTACAAGATGTCCGTCAATCAGTGTCTACAATGCGTTCTCATCCCTTGCATGAGCAATCTTTGTCACAGGCGATCGCTGGACTTGTAGAAAATGTTCAACGTTCAACTCCTATAACAGTAATTTGTCAAATTCACTTAGATCACCCTATTCCAGTTGAAGTTAGCACTGCTGTTTACCGCATTGTCCAAGAATCATTTACAAATATCTGTAAGTATGCACAAGCTACAGAAGTTAAACTGGAAATAATCACGACTCAAACTAGTTTGCATTTAAAGGTTGAGGACAATGGCATTGGGTTTAATTTAACACAAAATACCACTGGTTTTGGACTTCAAAGTATGCGTGATCGCACTTTGGCACTCAATGGTCATTTTCATATTAATAGTGCTCCTGGTTCTGGTTGCACAATGACAGCTTATATTCCCTTATCTAAAGTTACCGCAAACTAATTTCCAGATAAAAAATCAATAACTTATGACTAATATGATTAAAGTTTTGATTGTAGATGATCAAAGTTTAATTCGTCAAGGATTAAAAGCATTATTGGAATTAGAAGAAGATTTAGAAATTGTCGCAGAGGCAGAAAATGGCGAAATTGCAATTCATTTCGTTGAAGAATTCTATCCAGATGTGGTACTCATGGATATTAGAATGCCTATTATGGATGGTGTTGCAGCAACTAGGGAAATTCAAAAGCGTTTTCCCAAAACTAAAGTTTTAGTACTAACAACCTTTGATGATGATGAGTATGTAAAAACCGCTTTACAGAATGGAGCGATGGGTTATTTGCTAAAAGATACACCTTCAGAAGAGTTGGCTGTCGCTATTCGTGCTGTTAACAAAGGATACACTCAATTGGGACCAGGAATAGTTAAAAAACTTTTCACCCAATTTTCTAGTGTTCCACCAACCAAGTCACCATCTCCACCAGATAGCTTAGCTGAACTAACTCCTAGAGAAAAAGAAGTTTTGCGATTGATTGCTACAGGTGCTAGTAACAGAGAAATTGCACAACAGCTGTATATTTCTGAAGGGACAGTGAAGAATCATGTCACAAATATCTTGAATCGTTTAGATTTGCGCGATCGCACCCAAGCTGCAATTTTCGCTAATTCTTTTTTACCCTATTTGAATCATCCTAGTTAATTTTTTTTACTGAAAGACTTTGATACACTCTTCTCTTAAAACACCTCTTGTGACCTTGACTTTTCTAAAACTCTTAACGATAACCTCTTGACATGATATGTGAATTTGAGATTGATTAACTGAAACTAAATCTTCAATAGAAGCACCGTATATAATTTCTGATAAACCGGTCCAAACGCAAGCAGATGCACACATCGGACAAGGTTCACCAGTAGTATATATGGTATAACCTTCTAAAGAAGGGTTTTGTAGTTGAGTGGTTAAACTGCGAATGACATTAATTTCTGCGTGAGCAGAAGGATCGTTGTCTCGCTTCACTGTATTATGAGCTTGGGCAACCACTTGGTTATCTTTGACAATCACAGCACCGTATGGGGCGTCTCCTTTTTTTGCTTCTTCCAACGCCAAACGCATAAAATCTTCTGGATTCATAACTACCTTGAGATTCCAACATTATATTTTTCCAGAATATAGCATATCCTACGAGAACGCTTTTAAAACTCAGGATTTTTGAAAAAAACTTTTTCTATTGCTAAGCTAGTCTTTAAATCCACAATTAATTGTGGATTCTTTATATTACTGAATTTATGAGTAGCCACTTCTGAATTTTATGTTACTTAGCAAAGAAAAAACAGCATTTTACTTGAAAGACTTAGAGACACCAGTAGGTAAAATTGTGAATTTAACTATTGCTGGTTTAGTTTTATTCTCCTCTGTTATTTTTGTAGCACAGACTTATAACATATCTGATGATTTACGGCTGATTTTAAATTTCATAGATACATTTGTGTTACTGATTTTTATTGCTGAGTATCTACTCCGTATCTGGAGTGAGGAAAATAAAATTAAGTACTTTTTTAGTTTTTATTCTTTAATTGACTTAATAGCGATTTTACCCTATTTATTAGGCGGTGTTGATATCAGCTTTGTTCGACTGCTACGATGGTTCAGGATTTTGCGTTTAATTCGATTTATAGATAACAAATTTCTCTTGGGTGTCAGCACAGAAGACAGTTTAGTTTATACACGAATATTATTTACATTATTTGCTATTATTTTTGTCTACTCAGGTTTAATTTATCAAGTAGAACATTCTGTTAATTCACAAAATTTTGCTACTTTTTTGGATGCTTTTTATTTTTCTATAGTCACGATGACCACTGTTGGTTTTGGCGATGTGACTCCAATTTCTGAGTTAGGTCGTTTATTGACAGTATTAATGATTTTAACAGGTATTGCTCTGATTCCTTGGCAAGTAGGTGATTTGATCAAGAGGCTAGTCAAAACTGCAAATCAAGTAGAAACAATTTGTTCTGGCTGCGGTTTATCGTTCCATGATACAGATGCTATGTTCTGCAAAATTTGTGGTACTAAGTTGAGAAATAATTCATAATTGATTAAACAACCAAGTATCCATAGTTACAGAAAATGCCTATAACTTAAGAAAGAAGCATTTGTTTGTTTTTTGAGGTAGCCTGTAGTAAATTTTAAATTTTCTGACTTAAAGAAATGTATTCACTCCGTTTCAGTATTTACTTAATACCTATTATCCTGACAATCATCGCTAACAATTTGGTATATTCAGCAACGGCAAAAGCCGAAGTAAAGTTTGGAACAGTAAAATCACCTCAAACAAAGTTTTTTCAAGCACAATTACTTGTACAAGAGTTATCAAAAGTCCGAACTCCCATTATTCAGTTTTCTAAGGATACATATCCTGAAGTCAACTTACCTGATATTACATCTGGGCAAATTCAAGTTCAGGAAAATCAATACTTAACTATTATTACGCTGCCAGCAGATCTTTTATTTGACTCTAATAAAGATACGATTCGCCCAGATGCAAAGAAAATCTTGCGTCAAGTTAGTCAGGCAATCAATAATCATTATCCTAACACTTGGTTACAAATCCTAGGACATACTGATTCTAAAGGCTCCAAAGATAATAATTTAAAATTGTCAGAGCAATGGGTAGCAGCAGTACAAAAGTGGCTGAGTGAAAAAGGTGGCATAGACATGTCTTTGATATCGAAAGAGGGTTATGGGGAAGCGCAACCCGTAGCAGCAAATCAAAAATCTGATAGTTCAGATAATCCCGTAGGACGGCAAAAGAACCGTCGTATTGAAATTGTGATTCAAAAGGTGGCAAATCATCAGGTATAACTGATACTTATAAAGCAAATAAGCGGCTATTAAGTTGTTAAAAACACTACTATAGACAATACTGATTTGAAATTGTATGTTGTTGTATTAAGAACTTTACTTTTATAGCTAAATAGGGTGTAACGTTGTTTTATTTAAGACAACTGTAAAAATACGTTCTTATAGTATAAAATTCATCGTGCTGTCTCACAAGCGAGACAAATACTTTTTGCATCTGCCATTTTCAAAACAGTTACTGCATCTACCGAACTTAGTTATCAGGATTTTTTCAATTCATGAGTGTGCTTCACTTGACGAAAGTGACAAAAAGACTCATGTAGGGAGCGCTATTTTACCAAGATCCAGAGTGAGGTTAACGAGATGTTGCAGGCAGATGTGGCGATAAGTAGTACTTATAATCCATTCCTTGTTGCCCTTTCAATTGTGATAGCTGTGTTTGCTTCGTACACCGCTATTGATTTGGCTGGGCAAATAACGCTAGCTAAAGCAAAGGCAAAACTAGCTTGGTTAATTGGCGGTGCTGTTGTCATGGGAATTGGTATCTGGTCAATGCACTTTGTTGGCATGCTTGCCTTGAGTTTACCAATATCGATGGGCTATGATGCGTTGACTGTGCTGCTTTCGGTGCTGCCTGCTATTGTTGCCTCTGGTGGTGCGCTTTTCCTGGCGAGTCGCCCAGTCTTAAGTACACAGCAATTGCTGAGTGGTGGTGTGTTAATGGGCATTGGTATTGTCTCTATGCACTACATTGGTATGGCAGCAATGCGGATGGAAGCAGCTATTCAGTATAATGCAGTACAGTTTATGCTTTCTGTGGCGATCGCCATAGGTGGATCAATTCTGGCGCTGTGGATTGCTTTCCAACTGCGTTTGCAAACGGGGAAAACGCTTAGGCGACGCAAGATTTATAGTGCGTTCGTCATGGCAATTGCAATTTCCGGCATGCATTATACAGGAATGGCAGCTGCCTGTTTTAAAGCAACTAAAGTGACTAACGTTGCAACCATGCAAGTATCCCTGGCTAAGTTAGCTATAAGTATTGGCGTTAGTACCATTATTATCCTAAGTTTCACACTGCTAACTTCCTTTGTGGAGCGGCGAATGGTTTCCCAAACACTATTACTTAAACAGGGAGAAGCTCAGCGATCGCAGCTACTGATGGACATTACCCTGCTGATTCGGCAGTCTCTCAAGTTAGAGGATGTTCTCAACACAGCGGTTTGTGAAATCCAAAAAGCACTGAACGCAGACCGCGTTATCATCTATCGTTTCAATGCTGACTGGGGCGGTACCATCATTGCCGAGTCAGTAGGAAAGGGTTGGATAAAAACGTTAGGAAGAACTGTCTTTACTCTGTTTGGCAAAGATGACATTCAAATGTACAAAGATGGTCAAGTCCAAGCTGTAAATAACATTTATCAGGGGAATTTTTCAGACTCTTACCAACAAATTCTTGAAGGCTTTCAAATTAAGTCGATTTTGGTTGCACCTATCTTAAGTGAGCATCGGCTTTTAGGTTTATTGTGTGCTCACGAATGCTCTGAATTTCGGAATTGGCAGCGGCTAGAAATTGATTTATTTGGGCAATTAGCCATTCAAGTAAGCCTTGCTTTAGAACAAGCAAATCTTTTGCATGAACTTAACACTGCACAGGAAGTGCTGCGAGTGCGTGACCGTGCGATCGCCGCTGCTAGAAATGCAATTGTGATAACAGACCCTCGTCAGGAAGATAATCCTATCATCTTTTGCAATCCTGCATTTGAAGCCTTGACCGGCTATTCACCACAAGAAGTTTTAGGACGCAACTGCCGATTTTTGCAAGGATATGACACTAATCCACAGACTATTGAACAAATACGCAACGCATTGCGACAAGAGCAAGAATGTCATGTTGTGATTAAGAATTACCGTAAGAACGGTACCCCATTCTGGTGTGAATTAAGTATTTCTCCAGCACGAGACGTCACTGGACAAGTGATAAATTATATTGGGGTGCAATCTGACATTACCTCACGCAAACAGGCGGAAGAAGAATTGAGACGCAGCAAAGAGTTCCTCCAACATCAGCTGATGGAACTTATTGATGATGTTAAAGAGGTAGCCAAAGGTGACCTGAGAGTTCGAGCTCAAATGACAACCGGTGAAATCGGAATAGTAGCCAACTTTTTTAATACCATTATCGAAAGCTTGCAACAACTAGTCCTTCAAGTCAAACAAGCGGCTATACAGGTCAATGTTTCTCTGGGGGACAACTCTGATGCGATTCGTCACTTAGCAGATGAAGCACTCCAACAGGCTGAAGAAATTAGCTGCACCCTTGAGTTGGTAAATCAAATGAATTTCTCTATTCAAGAAGTCGCCAATAATGCTTTTCAAGCAGTGCAAGTGGCTCGCACGTCTGCCAATACTGCTTTGAGTGCAGGTGAAGCAATGGACTATACCGCATCTAGCATCTTTAATTTGCAAAAAACAATTACTGAAACAGCCAAAAAGATAAAACGTTTTGGCGAGTCATCTCAAGAGATTTCCAAAGTTGTCACTTTGATTAACGAAATTGCATTACAAACCAATATACTAGCTATCAATGCTGGTCTGGAAGCAACGCGTGCAGGTGAACAATGTCAGGGTTTTATTGTTGTGGCTCACGAAGTTGGTCGCTTAGCAATACAGTCAGCCGAAGCGACTCAAGAAATTGAACAAATTGCAGAAAATATCCAATTAGAAACGCAAGCAGTTATCCAGGCCATAGAACAAGGAACCACTCAGGTGGTAGAAAGCGCTGAGCTAGTCAAAGACGTTAAGCAAAGCATGGAGATGATTGTAAAAGTATCTCGTCAAATTGACGAGTTAGTTCAGTCAATTTCTCAAACAACAGTGTCTCAAGCTGAGACTTCCCAGGCTGTTGCTGTTTTTATGAAGGAAATTGCCAAAGCATCAGTTGGCACTGCTGATTCATCTGGTGTTGTGTCAACTTCTTTACAACAAACTGTAGAAGTCGCGCAGCAGTTACAAGCATCAGTTAGTCTGTTTCAAACTGGCGTCGGTAGTTGACTCTCGCTGAGCGCTCTTAGCGTGCGCTTTGCGCTTACGCTCAAATTCAAAATATGTCCTGCGGACACGCTGCGCGAACAAAATTCAAAGTTCAAAAATAATTAAGAAATTTTGAACTGAGAAATTTGAAATTCTTTGAATTTTGGAATAAGCGTTAAGAGCGATGCACTGAGCTTGCGTTGCCCTGAGCTTTGTCGAAGTGTTCCCTGTTCCCTGTTAAACATTCCCTGTTCCCTGCTGTAAAACAAAAAAAGGTGGGCAATAAAGCCCACCCGAAAAGAAAGAGAATAGATACTCTGTTGCTAATTAACCCAACAATGCCTTAGCCTTAGCTAATACATTATCAACTGTGAAGCCGAATTTCTCTAAGACAACTGCACCTGGAGCTGAAGCACCAAAGCGATCAATACTAACAGTATCGCCTTCGGTGCCGATATACTTGTGCCAACCGAAACTGGCGGCAGCTTCTACAGACACACGCTTGGTGACAGCTTTAGGCAGAACAGATTCTTTATAACCTGCATCTTGTGCTTCAAACAGTTCCCATGAGGGTAACGAGACAACACGGACTTTGTTACCTTCAGCCGTGAGTTTCTCCGCTGCAGTTACGCACAGGCTCAATTCTGAACCAGTACCAATCAAGATCAAATCTGGTGTACCTTCAGAATCTACCACTGTGTATCCACCCTTCGCCACGCCCTCAATCGAAGTACCTGCCAAGTTGGGGACATTTTGACGGGTCAACGCTAACAAGGTGGGATCGTTTTGTTTTGCTTTCTCGATCGCAACTTTGTAAGCGCCAGAGGTTTCGTTACCGTCTGCGGGACGAATCACCGTTAGGTTAGGAATGGCTCGCAGGGAAGCTAGAGTTTCAATTGGTTGGTGCGTTGGACCATCTTCACCTTGTCCAATCGAATCGTGAGTCATCACCCAAATCACGCCTGCTTGGGATAGGGCGGATAAGCGGATGGCAGCACGCATGTAATCTGTGAAGATCAAAAAGGTCGCACCGTAAGGAATTAATCCAGATTGATCCAGCGCGATACCATTACAGATTGCGCCCATACCATGTTCCCGCACGCCAAAATGGACGTTACGGTTTTGGTATTGCCCTTTCTGAAAATCCTTGGAGTCCTTGAGTTCGGTAAGGTTGGAGTGAGTGAGGTCAGCCGAACCACCAATCAGCTCAGGTAAAACCGCCCCCAGTTTGTTGAGGCAAGTTTCCGAGTGTTTGCGGGTGGCCAATCCTTTGTCTTCCGGGGTATAGGTAGGTAGTACCTTATTCCAACCATCGGGCAATTTGCCGCTGAGGTACCGCTCAAATTCAGCAGCTTCCTCAGAATATTTGCCTTTGTAGTCGCTGAAAACTTTGTTCCATTCTTCTTCCAGGTTTGCCCCGCGCTCAACAGCTTTGCGCCAGTGCTTAAGGGCATCTTCTGGTACTACAAAAGGCTCGTATTCCCAACCCAAATTTTCGCGGGTGAGTTTAATTTCGTCTCCACCAAGGGCAGCCCCGTGGACACCAGCTGTGTTTGCTTTGTTGGGCGAACCGTAACCGATGGTGGTGGTGACTTTAATGAAAGAAGGTTTGTCAGTAACAGCTTTGGCAGCTTCAATAGCTTTGGCAAGACCTTCTAAATCACTGTTACCTTCTGCAACGTGCTGCACGTGCCAACCATAAGCTTCAAAGCGCTTGGAAACATCTTCGGTAAACGCTATGTCTGTAGAACCATCGATGGAGATGTGGTTGTCGTCGTACAGGGCGATGAGCTTACCTAATCCCAGGTGTCCCGCGTAAGAACAAGCTTCACCAGAGATGCCTTCCATGTTACAGCCATCACCCAAAATCACGTAGGTGTAATGGTCAACAATTTTGGCATCGGGTTTGTTGAACTTTGCGGCGAGGTGTGCTTCAGCCATTGCCAAACCAACTCCATTGGCAATTCCTTGCCCCAGAGGTCCGGTAGTCACTTCTACACCAGCGGTCATGAAGTTTTCTGGATGTCCAGGGGTTTTGGATTCCCATTGACGGAATTGCTTGATGTCCTCAATGGTCACACTGTCGTAACCAGTCAAATACAGTAGGGCATACTGCAACATTGAGCCGTGACCGGCAGACAGGACAAAGCGATCGCGGTTGAACCACTTGGGATTTTTGGGGTTAAACCGCAAAAAACTATCCCACAGTACAAATGCCATTGGCGCAGCGCCCATTGGCAGTCCTGGGTGACCAGACTTTGCCTTCTCTACAGCATCAATTGCCAGAAAGCGGATCGAGTTAATACAAAGTTCTTCGAGGGTTTGGGTTGCAACAGCCATAATCAGATTGTTCTCTACGACGGGTTAGCAGTCTTTGAGCATCAGCTGGGGGGTTGTTTATCAGTTATCAGTTATCAGTTATCAGTTATCAGTTACCAGTTTTCACTGTTAACTGTTCACTGTTAACTGTTCACTGTTTTAAAGATCCCCGCCAGTATCCTCATCATCCCATTGGTGCTTGTTGACCGACAAGCGGCAGATCTTGGGATTTTTGATGAAAATTTTGGATTCATTTTATGGGGGATATCTTCTATTATCCGTTGCTGAACCCACTGAATTACCAAGATTTCTGCCCAACATCTCAATGTAGACAATGCTTGAGTTTTATGCTTTTAGGTCAAATCCACGCATCTCAAATTTCCCACCCTAGACATACTTCTTAAAGGCTAGTGTCACATTATGACCGCCAAAACCGAAAGAATTAGATAGTGCCACTTCGACTTTTGCTTCCCGGCTGGTGTTAGGGACGTAATCCAAGTCGCACTCAGGATCTGGGTTTTCCAAATTAATTGTCGGTGGAATCCGGTCATTGGCGATCGCCAGTACTGTTGCTACTGCTTCAATACCACCAGAACCACCCAACAAATGACCTGTCATTGATTTGGTGGAGCTAACTGCTATCTTATAAGCATGTTCACCTAAAGCTTTTTTCATTGCAGCTGTTTCCGTCGGATCATTCATTGGGGTACTCGTGCCATGTGCATTGACATAGCTCACCTGTTCTGGTAGTATATTACCGTCTTTTAGTGCCAGTTGGATCGCTCTTGCTGCACCTTCGCCTCCCGGTACTGGAGAGGTCATGTGGTAAGCGTCGCAAGTCATACCATAGCCAATAATTTCTGCATAAATTCTGGCTTTGCGACTCAAAGCATGCTGCAATTCTTCTAAAATTAAGATGCCTGCACCTTCACCCATAACAAATCCGTCACGGTCTTTGTCAAATGGGCGGCTTGCATGAGCGGGGTCATTATTGCGAGTTGAAAGTGTTCTAGCTGAAGCAAATCCTGCTAAAGACAACGGTGTAATTGCCGCCTCACATCCTCCACTAATCATCGCTTGGGCATATCCCCCTTGTATGAGGCGAAAAGCTTCCCCGATAGCGTTTGAGCCAGCAGCACAAGCAGTTACCGAGCAGGAATTTGGTCCTTTAGCACCAGTGTGAATTGCTGTCAAGCCGGCTGCCATATTGGCTATCATCATCGGTATCATGAAAGGACTACAGCGATCCGGACCACGATCCAGGTAAATTGTTTGCTGGTCTTCTAAAACTTTAATGCCACCAACGCCAGAACCAATAATAACGCCAATTTGTTCTGCGTTTAGATCGTTGATGACTAACTGCGCGTCTGCTACAGCCTGTTTTGCTGCCGAGACCCCAAATTGGGCAAATCGATCCATGCGCTTGGCTTCTTTGCGCTCCATGTATTCATGTGGATCGAAGTTTTTGACCTCACCAGCAATGCGACAATCGTGACGAGACGCATCAAACAAGGTGATTTCACCAATCCCATTGCGTCCGCTGATCAATCCTTCCCAATATTCGGCTGGTGTATTACCAATCGGTGTAAGCGCGCCAACACCAGTAACAACAACGCGTTTACGTATAAAATCAGTCATGTCGATAGTAGTAGTGGCTATTGATGCAGGCAGAACAAAACAGTGCTGAGCAATGAGTTGGTGAGCTAGTGCGCCGTTAGGGAGCACAGTGCCGGGATGAGGCAGCGCTGGCTCCTGTTGTCGCACCTGGCGTACACCTTTGGTGTGCGTTTTGCGCATACCCTATGGGTGAGGTGATGAGTTTTCAAGAGGGACAAAGGGACAACGAGATTAGTCATTGCTACATAGAACTTCTCCATAGTTGTACCAAACAACTACTTGGTCTACTTCAGTGCTTTTGCCAAAGCAGATAGATATAAAAGTACTATATTTTACACTTTAAAAATAAACCTACGTATAATCACTTCATCATTTTCAACGAGTGATTTGGTGTTAATTGGTTTATTTTTCGCCATTTTGACTAACTCTCGCTCATTCTAGCAAGTTCAATTTGCTACTTCTTCAAGCTCTTGACTCTTGACTCCTGACTTTTTACTCAGCAATGCCAGTCGCCTGCCTTCGGTTACCCTCCTGGAGTTTACGCTCTTTGGCACACTCTCCTGGAGACTGTCCTTTGGAGGAGATAGCAACTCCAGTCATTGTACCCGTAGCCTCAATAGCACTCAGCACTCAGCAATTTTTAGGCTGATGGGACACGTTGCTCGTTAATGTAGTCCACAGCCTGTTGTACAGTTGTAATTTTTTCGGCGGCTTCATCAGGAATTTCGATGTCAAACTCTTCTTCCAAAGCCATAACCAGTTCAACCGTATCAAGGGAGTCAGCTCCTAAATCGTTGGCGAAACTAGCTTGTGGTGTTACTTGTTCGTCTTTAACACTCAGTTGCTCAACAACAATTTTTTTTACCTTATCAAATGTTTCCGCTTGGCTCATAGATACAATTCCTCAACCAGTTGCTAAAATCCGCTGTTTATGGTGGATATATTTTTGGGCATATTCATCTTATCGGAAAGCGCGAGCACCCGTACACTGTTAAGGGATTTTCTTTGCTGAAAATCGTTCGACCGCTTCCTCAAAATAAACAAGTAATGATAAAACAGTTATTGACGAACTTTGATACTATGCTAACCCATACATTGAAATACGCATACTTTCCAGGTTGTGTTGCCCAAGGAGCTTGCCGGGAGCTTCACCAATCAACTGTTGCCCTAACCCAAGCCCTAGACATTGAACTCATAGAACTCAAAAAAGCTGCTTGCTGTGGTTCTGGCACGTTTAAAGAAGATTCCCAAATGTTGGAAGATACGGTAAATGCACGCAACATTGCTTTAGCAGAACAGTTAAATTTACCACTGCTAACTCATTGCAGTACTTGTCAGGGTGTTATTGGTCATGTTGACGAACACCTTAAACAATGCCAAAAAACAAATCCAGCATACCTTGAACAAGTGAACGGCTTGCTGCAAAAAGAAGGGTGTTCGCCCTATCGAGGAACAACAGAGGTCAAACATTTGCTTTATGCTTTAGTAACCGACTACGGTTTAGAAGAAATTCAAAAACGTGTCAATCGTAAGTTAACTGGATTAAAGTGTGCAGCTTTTTATGGCTGTTATCTCCTGCGTGCGCAAAAATCCATGCCTTATGATGATCCCTTCCAACCAAAGGCGATGGAAAATGTCTTTCGTACGGTAGGAGCAGAACCTATTTATTACAAAGGTCGTACGCAATGTTGCGGTTGGCCTCTTTCTAGTTATGCCACGGCTCAATCTTTTAAAATGGCTGGAATGCATATTCAAGAAGCCATAGAAGCTGGTGCAGATTGTATTGTGACACCTTGTCCTCTTTGTCACCTGAATTTGGATTCTCGTCAAAAAGAGGTGGAAAAAGTTATTGGACAGGAACTTGGTTTACCAATACTACATTTACCCCAGCTGATTGCTTTAGCTGTTGGTGTCAGTCCTAAAGAACTTGGTTTAGATCGGCATATTGTTTCTACTAAACCAGTTTTACAAAAATTAGGATTTATTTAAAAAACTTTTAACATGGTTAGGGTAAGCAACTCTTGGGTAGCTTTTCCCCTACCATACGTTGTCTAGTCTTAGATCGCTTTGTCAAGATTCCTTTGAGCGATTATTGTGTATTCTCCGTCTTGAGTTCTGTGTTGTTCTCAATCATTGATTTTGGTGCTTGCTCAATTGGTGTTATTGTCACTGCTGGAGTCGGTGTGGCTTCGACTTGTGATGTGGGTGTTGGAGTTGGAATTGGTGTAAAAGTCGGAGTAGGGGTAGGTTCTACGGTTGGTTGATTTTTTTCAACATTGGGTGTCACCGACGGTGTGACAGTTGGGGTAGGGGTGGCTTGTAGTGTGGGTGTTGGTACTGTAGTTACGTCTGGAGTTGGTTTTGTGAATGTAGGTGCATCTGATGTCGCGGGTGCTGTTGTTGGTTTTGTGAATGTGGGTGTATCTGATTTTGTGGGTGCTGTTGTTGGCTTTATTTTTGACTTCTGGCGTTTAGGAACTATTGGCTGTTCGTCTTGTAGATCTGGTGTGAGTGGTGGACTGACTTTGATTGTTCGTGGAGGAAGAGGTGACGGCGCAGTAATAATTGTGGATGGAGGTTCGACAATTGGTAGCGGTGTGGCGGTTACTGTGGGTTCCTGTTTGGGAACAGGTGAGGGTTTAACAGTTGTTGTGGGTTTAGAAGTGGATTTTGGGGGTTGTGAGGGTGTGACACGATACCAATGAAAGAAAGCGAACAATCCTCCTGCTGCTAAAATTCCAGTTGTGATGATTTTTGTTGAAGAAAGCAAAACTTTTTTAGAGGCAGTTTTGTTGGAGTGAATATTATTATCTGGTAATACTATATTCATTCTCGTCACCAGGTGCGGAGCTGGGGGTGGCTGCAATTTGGTATCTTCTTCTCCAACTATTTGATCGGCAATATTTGTACCGATATTTTTTTGCTGACTGGCATGAGTTTGTGAAGATGAAGACTGGTTGAGCAATTTAAGATTGTGGCGAGTTGCTGCAACTCCCATGTCATCATCAAGAGATTCTCGTAATTGTATTGCTTTGGTTAGGTAATTGTAAGCTGTGCTGTTTTCTTCCAAACAAAGAGCACGAGTTCCTAGTTGATGCAATATCCACGCTTGCACAGATCTATCTTTTTCGGCTTGAGATGCTTGTAGTCCCCTTTGGAGTACTTGTTCCCACAAACCCCATTGCTTAGTTAAAGCGAGTGTACCTTCCACTACTTTTACCAAGCGTAAGATATCTTGCCAACGACTATTTCTGACTGCAACTTCCAAGATTTGTGCGATCGCATCAATTTCTGCTAATAAGATATTGGGTTGCTGTTGGTGGCGTTCAGTCCAATTTACAAAGTAGGCGATCGCATTTTCCAAAGATGCTGTCAACTTCGATTCTAGCGGTAAAATCTCTACTATAGTTTTAGTGACTTTATATCGAGATCCATCAAGCTGCACAAGATGATGCTTACGTAGTTTTTCGAGTTTATCAGAAGCATCTGAAATTTGTGTAATTTCAGTAATTTTTTTATTGTCAAGCCCAACACCACCCATAATAGTTAACAACTCCAGAATTGTTTTTTCTGATGTTGATAACGATGCTATTATTTGTTGAAGTAGATAGTTGCTTGAAGCAGAGGTAGGCAATTGACTAACTACTTCGGAAAGCGAACGCCTTTGTTGGTGTATACTCGCCATCACTATCCGCAGGCGCATTGGCTGCCCATCTAAAATCTTATATAGCGATTTTGCTTTCTCTTGTTCTTCTATATTCAAAGGACGTTGCAATTCCCTTTGCATCAAAACCAGAGCATCATTCATGGGAAGTCCAGAAAGCTTCATTGAGCGCCCCTTTTTCTTGATGCGACTCGTTGATGAAGCAACCAGGAAGGTGCAGTTGGGTACTAAATTTATCAACTCTTGCAATTCGTCTTGAATAAGTGGATCATCATCTAAGACGACAAGAGCCTGTTTTGTGTGAAGTTGTTGATAAATTTGCTGAGGAGTTGGTTTATAAGGAATGTTGCTTTCATAAAAAGCATCCCATATGAACTGAAGTAAATCTCCTACATTTGGATGGACAGGAGATAAGCTAATGACACCAGCAGCGAAAAGTGATTTGACTTGAGGATTATGCTCTAAGTGACGTAATAAAACTGTTTTCCCAAAACCAGATGGACTGTAAAATTCTACTGATTGCCCAGCTTGAAAGGTAGCAATAGCTTCTTTGACTAATTCTTGTCGATCCAGAAAATTATCTGAGGGTTTACCCTGAGCGAAGTCGAAGGGTTGCTGAAGTATCAATGGGGTGGAATGCGAGCGCAAAGTCGGTTTTTCTTCCTCAGTTGCTATATTTACACTAGCACCGTGAGGTGAATTCATCTTTATGACCCAATCTCCAACTACCAGTTGACCATTCACTTTTTCCAAGACGTTTGTTATTATAGTATTTTCAGTCATAGTTTTTTGTTGAGCCAGATTTAGATTACTGTTTTTCTACTAATCGCAATGTAGCTATCATTAATCATATGTATATTACATAGATTTTTTAATCATTCCAGAAAAACGAAGTATAAATATTTATTTTAAGATTGTGTTCTTTCCATAACTTAATTAATATAAAACTCATATTTTATTTTTGCTAAGCTAGGTACACTTTCTGTTAAGCGTTAAGCGTTTCCTTCCTCCACGAGTCAATTCATCAAATCAAACCGAACTCCTATACATAAAGCGAAGCGTAGAGTATTTAGCTAAAAATTCGTTGACGCGATAGTGATAAAACTTAAGGCTATGTTAAGAAAGCTTGCAAAAACGAGCTATAGAAAAAAGGGTTTCAAAACTAAGCTTCAATATTATAGATATTCCCCATGAAATGCATATATCCGGACACTTTTCATGGGGATTCGTTATTTAATATCTGTTATGGTCCAATACAGTTCAGATAAGACTAAAACTGTTATCAAAACGTCAATGTAGAGACGTTGCATGCAACGTCTCTACACGTGTGCTTCGCTATCACCGACAATCCTTAACTGAACCGTATTGTGTTATGGTCAGTTAACCTAAGTTTTTTGAACCGAGAGATCAACGACTGTCCCAGAGTCAGAATCAGTTAGCACCTTATTGTCATCAGTGAACTTGAGTTTCACAACTTTGAATCTGGATTCTTCTATTTTAGGTAGTGTTAAAGTCAAAATACCATTTTTGAACTCTGCTTTAACCTCCTCATTCTTGACTGGAACAGGTAGCGAAATAGTTCGTTGAAACTTTCCATACCGTAACTCAGATCTGAAGTAGCCACGTTCTGAATTGGTGCTTTCATAACGAGTTTCACCAGCAATGTAAATTGCTTGTCGTGTGACTTGAACTTCCAAATCTTTACCTTCCACACCAGGAAGTTCAGCACGTAAGGTCAAGTTTTCATTTGTATCTTTCAGTTCAACTGCTGGAGTCCAACTTGTTGTCATTTCGCGACTGTGACTGAAAAAGTCGTCAAAAATTTTATCCATTTGACGATTCAGGATTTCAATTTCTTGGAATGGTCGCCAACGTATTAGTGCCATACTGTAATTACCTCCTTTGTACCAGTGTTATTCCTGAACAAAAGGTTGACTCACGAATTTCCTACAAATACACAACCAAGATCTAAACGTTTGAGTTTAAAGTGAAGCTTTCTTGATTGCCTTTATTTTTATATTATATCAAGTTCGCCTAATTAGTTACGATAAAACGACCTCACCCCCAGCCCCTCTCCTTAGTAAGGAGAGGGGTGCCCGATAGCGTAGCGTGCCGTTAGGCATAGGGCGGGGTGAGGTTCTTCGTTTTTTTATAAGTGTTCATCCGAACTTGATATTATAAAAAATTTCAAATCTAGGAGCGTACAGATTTCATTATGAGTTCATTTATAATACCAATACTATGTGAAGTTAGATTTTCTTAACCCACACGCTAAAGCTTGGGATCAACACAGGTAAATAAATGTAGACGCCGGAAACGGTGATCCCGACTGGAGAAATCCAATTTACAACAGGGGAACACGGTTTAGTGCTATTTGTTCACGTTTAGAAAAGCAAGGTTTATTGCCTGAGTTACGTAGCGATCAACCAAGATGGCAAATATTTTATACTTAATCTAGTAAACTTGATCTCCGGAAACAAATAAAACCAGGGTGTAGATACTTGAATGGAGTTAACAGCTATAAATTATCATTTTGGTAGGGATGGGGTAGTCACTCATGGGTTTGTCTGGGTATGAGATAAAAAAAATAAGAAAAGCACTGAAATCTGCTTACCCTAGGCGAGACAAATTGATTGTCATGCTGCGTGAAGAAATTGATATAGATGAGTCAGAAGTTCCTCAAGATTCAGATTATGATAGTGTTCTGTTCGATTTGATAATAAATTTTGATAGTAAAGGCAGTATTAATAAATTAATTGATGGGGCGCGTAAGGGAAATCCTGGTAATTACTGCTTGCAGAAATTATCTACTACAATGAATGCTTTTAAAATACTCGCTCCTTTAAAGGGAAAATATATTGAACAAATGAAGCAGTCTTATCTTGCCTGTTGTCCTGAAGATTGGCATATAAATCAATATACTGAGATCGCTGATGATCTTGAACAAATTTTAGATAATCTTGAGGATATGCCTCAAGGAAGAAATTCTGACACTCGTACTGAACAGTTTGTGACTCGTTTCTTAAAAGAGGCAACAAACAGGCTATCTTCTGAAGAATTAGATAAATTAAAGGAATTAGGCAAGCGGTACTTTAATATTTTTGATAAGTTGCCGACTCCGAAAGATGAAACACCAACAATCGAGCGAACACAGAATATACCAAATCACTTAATTGTTCACATATACCCAAGTAAACAACAGAAAGAGTATTATTTTGTTTCGGCTTGGTTTATCCCTAATGGAGAAAATGAGAATTTCAATCATCAGACAGGAGAAGGTTATCAATTTTTAGAAATTGAAGAACAGGAGCAAGAAACATTTACTCTAAAACAAATTCCCTGTTTACTAAAAGATTATCTTAGCCAAATCACTTCATACCTAACTGACTTCTCTAGCCAACCAACGCTTGAGATTTTTTTACCCTATGAACTTTTAAACGAACCAATTGATACTTGGAGAATTGAACAAGAGGAAGAACTACCAATTCCTATCGGTAGTTTATACAAAGTTATTGTTCGTTCTAGTCGTCGTCTGGAGAAGAAATATCCTAACAGACATCTTTGGGTGCAGAAGTGGAAGACTTTAAAGGAACTCACTGAAAACACCTGCTCTGTGTGTTGTACCTCTGGTGATCATTATTCTTGGGAAAAACTACTTTATAAATTAAATCTAGATTGTGCTGTTGCTTTAAAATTGATGAAGCCGCCATCGAAAGAAATTTTTAAAGTGATGAATCAAACCGCAATTCCAATTGCGTTATGGTTAAGACAAGAATTAGACAATTTGAATCATCAAGTGGAACTTGATAAACTTCTGACATGTTCAATAACAGAACTACCAGAGCAAGTCAAACGGAAGCGCTTATGTGATTTTCCTGAAAAGTCTGAGCAGCGCATTGGACATCATCTCTCCTTGCTATGGGAAAATCCTTATATATTGCCACCTCAGATTGAATATACAACGCCATCATGACATCTTGGAAAATCTTTCGAGGAACTCCTGAAAAACCTCACAATGAAATTGAACGCCTTCCTGAGCCTCCTAACTGGCGCAGATTTGACAAAGAAGAACGAGGTATTACTTATCAGGCGAGGGGTGAGGAAATAGAGCTAGTCAATGCGGCTTTATATCTACGTCGTCCTTTGTTGGTGACAGGAAAACCGGGGACAGGGAAAACTTCTTTAGCTTATGCAGTGGCTAAAGAATTACAACTGGGAGAAGTTTTGCGTTGGAATATTACGACTCGCTCGACTTTACAGCAAGGACTTTATCGTTATGATGCCATTGGTAGGTTACAAGATGCTCAAATGAGTCAGGATAATAAAGATAATTTAGCGGAAATTGGCAAGTATATTCAATTGGGTTCCTTGGGAACGGCGTTACTTCCTTCAAAAAATCCCAAGGTGTTATTAATTGATGAAATGGATAAAAGCGATATTGATTTACCCAATGATTTATTAAACATCTTTGAGGAAGGGGAATTTGAAATTCCCGAGTTAGCACGGATAGCTGATAAAGTTTCAGAAATTGTTGTACAAACTTACGATAACCAAACAACAACCATCGTTAAAGGAAAAGTGCAGTGTCAGGCGTTTCCGTTTGTGATCCTCACGAGTAACGGCGAACGAGAATTTCCACCGGCTTTCTTGCGGCGCTGCTTGAGATTAGATTTACGGGAACCGACTCGTGATGAATTAGAAGCGATTGTCAAAGCGCATTTAGGCGATATTATTGGACAAGCAGACAAAGTTATTGAGAAGTTTGTCAACCGACGGGATAAGGGAGACTTGGCAACAGACCAATTACTCAATGCCATTTATATGTTAACCCGTACGGCTGATTTGCCTGATTCTCCGATGCTGGATTCTCGGGATGATCAAGAAAAAGAACAGAAAAAAGAAAAGTTTATCGAACGGTTGCTGCAATACTTGAGTAGTACAGAGGGCATATGATTTCGCGGCCGATTGCCTACGGCACAGCTACGCTTAACGCCATTCTACAACAAGCAGGCTTTGACCTAACCGCCCGCGAGTTAGCAGAAATTATCTGGTTGGCGGTTCATATAGAAGAGTCTGAACAATCACAGCAGCAATTACAACAACAATCCCAACAATTAAACCCACCCGAAACCCAAACTCAAGAAACTCCAGAGATAGCATCTTCACCTCAAGTTACAGAATCTGGTGCTGAAGTTTCTCTTCCCTCTTCTGTAGCAAGTTCCGCAAAGTCTCCAGAAACTCGGGAAGCAATTGCGATCAAAGTACCTGCGGCTGTAGCACTACGAAATTCTCTAGCTTTAGGACGTGCGCTTCGTCCTTTAATGCGCAAAATTCCATCTCCTACAGAAAATATACTGGATGAGGAAGCTACAGTTTACCGCATTGCACAAGAAAAAATTTGGGTACCAGTTCTCAAACCTGCGCCAGAAAGATGGTTAGAGTTAGCGTTGGTAGTTGAACAAAGTAGTTCCACTGCTATCTGGAAACAGACTATCACCGAACTCCAACGCCTCTTAAAACATCACGGTGCATTTCGGGATGTGCGAACTTGGGAATTAAAGGTTACAGAAACAAAAGCACAATTATTCCCTCAAAATAGTACAGGTGCTTATAGTTCAACTCCTTATAGTCCTGAAGTATTGATTGACTCCAAGGGACAGCGTTTAATTTTACTGGTGAGTGATTGTATTTCTCCTGCTTGGCGAAACAAGTTTATTCATCCACTGCTAGAGTTGTGGGGACGTAAGGGTTTAATGACTATTCTGCAATTACTCCCCGAACGGCTTTGGGAAAGAACAGCTTTAGCTTCAGAAATACCTGTTCAACTGCATTCCCTTAACCCTGGAGTTTTCAATTCTCAGCTGATTGTAGAAACTTGGGATGACGATATAACTGATGAAATTGAGAACACTCTCCAAAAAGACGCAAACAAAATCAAAAATCCTATCCCTGTTCCCATTGTCACTCTAGAACCTGAACCTTTACTATTATGGTCACGAGTCATAGCAGGTTTAGGGAACGTAAAAACAGCAGGGTTTAAATTTTCCTCTGAATTTTCCTCTGTAGATGGAGTTGAACACAGCGACACTCAACAATTTACAGAACACAAACAACTCAACCTGACTCCAGCAGCGTTAGTCAGTCGATTTCGCGCCACAGCTTCTCCCCTTGCTCGTCGGTTAGCTGGATTAATGGCAGCTGCACCTGTGAGTTTACCAGTTGTGCAACTGATTCAGCAAACTCTCCTCCCACAATCATCACAAATTCATGCGGCGGAGGTGTTTATGAGTGGACTGCTTAAACCTCTAACATCAATTCACCAAAATACAGACGCTAATTATATTGAGTATGAATTTGTTGAGGGGATAAGGGAATTACTGCTAGAGTCTGTCCCAGTGAGTAAAACAATTTCAGTTATTGATAACGTATCTGAGTTTGTCGCCAAACGACTCGGTTTATCAGTACGGGAATTTGAAGCGCGTTTACTTGTACCTGCGTCTGGGGGTGAAGATTCTCTGGAAACAAAGATTCGTCCCTTTGCACAGCTAAAGGCTCAAGTTTTACGACAATTGGGAGGGGAATATGCGCGTTTGGCTGACGAGTTGGAACAGCAGACTATAGAGGAAAACACTACTGATACGATTAGTAAAATTTGGGATAATCGCCATCTTCTCTGGCAGCAAAATAACACAAAAATCTACAGCTTTGGGAAATTTTCTCCCTGGAGTCTACCTTTTGATACTTTGGTGATTTCAGTCAGCAATAGTATAAGCAATAGTGATTTCTGGGAAGGTAGAATGGTAAAGACATTTAGAGATTTTTTAGGACGACAAAATTTTATTTTATTTCGCAACACAGTATATGATGTTTGGGAGCAAAATAACCGAACTATAATTAGTCCTGACAATCCCTTACTCATTCCTTTGCCAAGCGAGATTAACAATCAGCTTTCCCTTTCCGATGAATATCAACCTAATCGCTTTGTAATACTTGCAACGGTACAATCGCCACACCCCAGCATTAATAACACCACTCAAGCAATTGAGGCTGCGATTCGTTTAGCAGCAGAGCAAAGATTAACACGTGTAGCGCTTCCTTTACTGGGAACAGGAGGTCATGGCCTACCAGTGTACCAAGTCGCGACTGCAATTGTATCAACCATTAATAAAGTTCTCAAAGCTTTACCATCTAATTCTATTCAAGAAATAACTCTTATATCTCAAGAAAAAAGCGCGATTACAACTCTTAGAGAAGTTGTACAAGATTTAGATCAACAGAACAAAAAATCAGCACACTCTCATCGCTTGTTGGATTTTGACTTCGAGGTTGTCACCGTCAACCATCGCGGTGAAATTATCAAACGAGAAACCAAACAAGCACAATACTTCACCGAAGACTTAGGAAATAGTATCACTTTAGAAATGGTTGCTATCCCTAGTGGCAAATTTATGATGGGTTCGCCAGAAGGGGAAGGAAATGAAAGCGAAAAACCACAGCATGAAGTCACCATTCAACCTTTGTTCATGGGCAAATATCCCGTGACTCAAGCACAATGGCAATCAGTAGCCGCATTACCTAGAGTTAATCGTGACCTTGATCCAGATCCATCTCATTTTAAAGGTGATAACCGTCCTGTAGAGCAAATCTGCTGGTATGATGTCGTCGAATTCTGTGCCAGACTTTCTAAAAAAATAGGACGGGAATATCGACTACCAAGTGAAGCAGAGTGGGAATATGCTTGTCGTGCTGGAACGACGACACCGTTTCATTTTGGCGAGACAATAACAAATAACTTAGCAAATTACCGTCCCCGTAGGATTTTTGCTAATGAACCCAAAGGAGAGTCTCAAGAAGAAACCACGCCAATAAGAACTTTCCCTCCCAACGCCTTTGGTTTATATGATATGCACGGTAATGTATGGGAATGGTGTGCAGATGCTTGGCATGAAAATTACCAAGAAGCACCAACAGACGGAAGTGCTTGGGAAAAAGTAAATAATGATGATGATCTAATTCGGCTGTTGCGTGGTGGTTCTTGGCCCTTCAGTCCTGCTTACTGCCGTTCGGCGTATCGCTACTCCTATGATGCAGATGACAGGTACAACACCTTCGGTTTCCGAGTGGTGTGCAGTGCTGCGGCAAGGACTGTTCAATAGCCCTTGACACTTTTGCATAACCCCACTCCGGTTTTGTATGACGCCAAAACCGCCCCTCCCCTTAGCAAGGCTACAGTGTACACACCGGAACGCTCAAAACCTCACCCTCGCTTTTAGCTGCGCTAAAATCTTTCCCTCTCCTTACTAAGGAGAGGGATGCCCGACAGGGCAGGGTGAGGTTCCGAGGAATTTTGAGTAATTCGATGACTTGTGTGTGAAAGTGCCTCTCCCCTTAGCAAGGCTACAGTGTACACACCGGAACGCTCAAAACCTCACCCTCGCTTTTAGCTGCACTAAAATCTTTCCCTCTCCTTGCTAAGGAGAGGGATGCCCGACAGGGCAGGGTGAGGTTCCGAACGCGAGTGCGTCTCGTAGAGAGATTGAGTAGGTGTGTATCTCAGCAGCCACTAACCATTACCATTATTCATGTGACGCTGTAACTGTTTCAGCGTTTGATACATCTCCGGTAAACGAGCGAGGATAGCTGACACCTTCAAGTACTGTTTGTGCGGCAAAGATGGACTTCCAGAAACAATTTCACCTGGTGCGATATCATTATGAATTCCAGTTTTTGCAGATGCGATCGCCCTATCCCCAATCTTCACCTGATTGGCAATTCCCACCTGTCCAGCTAAGATAACACCATTGCCAACTTTCACACCTCCGGCTATACCAACTTGACCTGCGATAGCACATCTAGTACCAACTTGGCAACCGTGACCTATTTGGACCAAATTATCAATTATAGTATGGCGACCTATCCGTGTTTCTCCTACGGCTGGGCGGTCAATCGCGCTATTACAGCCCACTTCTACATGATCTTCTAAAACAGTGCAGCCGGATTGTTCCATTTTTACCCAACCAGTGGAACTGGGAACAAAGCCAAAGCCTTCTGAACCAATGACAGCACCACTGTGAATCATACAATCTGCACCAATACGAGTTCGTTCGTGGATGGTGCAATTGGCGTGTAAGGTTGTGCGATCGCCTATCTTAGCATCTGGATAAATCACCACATTAGGATGAATGCACACATCATCGCCAATTTCTACTCCCTGCTGAATCACAACATGAGCACCGACATACACTTGTTGCCCAATTTTTGCTGTGGGGTGAATAACTGCAGTGGGATGAATTTCTGGAGTTGGACGCCAGGGTTTATAAAATAATGCGATCGCTTTGGCAAATAACAATCGTGGTTCTGGCGTTGCAATCCAAACAATACTCCGTTCTTGTGCTTGCGCCTGTAATGTTTCATCTGCAGGTAAAATTAAAGCACTAGCACTGGTCTTGCTAACCATAGAAGCAAATTTTGCTCCTTCGATGTAGCTGAGAGTACCCGTTGTCGCTTCATCAACTGGTGTAACCCCTGTAATTTCTGGGTCATTTTCTTTGTCGAAACAGAAGCTATTGCAGGAGCCGCTATCACCAAGTTTTTCTACAATTTTACTGAATTTCATGGTTATGTAAAATAATTGTTGCTTTTGATTAGGATTATGTTCTTTGCAGGTAGTGAACCTTCAGCCTGCCACTTTGTAAGATGCATACAGATAAACACAAATATATTATCTGTGTACATCTGCATGCATCTGCGCTTCAAAACACCCTACAACTATATTTACAGGTAGTATTAGCTTGACAAATTACCTTAGAAGAAAAGATTGATAAAGTTGCCAGAGTTATTGCTTCAACAATAAATAATACAGCTTACCATTGCCGCCAGTGACACCAGCGCGATCGCCAGCTAATTTGCCAGTTCCCATAAAATAATCAACTCGTCCTGGTCCTTTAATAGCGCTTCCTGTATCTTGATCAAGCACGTAGCGGCTTACAGTACGATACGCAAGCTGTCCACCTTCAGTGGGAAAAGGCACACTGGTGTTAATAAGCGCTAGTGCTCCTGGAGGCATAACAGATTTATCAGTTGCAATAGAACGTTCTGCTGTGACAGGGACGCGGATACTTCCTGTTGCAGGTGCACCACCAGTTTCCTGGAAGAAGACGAAGCGTTTCCAGCGCGGCAGATAAATATCCATCTGGTTTGGGTTCTGCTGAAAATACTGAGTCATAACTGGTAATGTTAAACCACTCAAGGGAAGTTTGCCATCTTTCGCCAGTTCTCGCCCGATGCTTGTCCACGGGTAATCTGTTGCACCTCCATAACCCACAGATGTTGTCGTACCATCAGTTAACGTGAGTTGGGCAGAACCTTGAATTTGAATCATGTACGCATCAAAGCGATTGGCAAACCAAAATAACTCCAAACCACGTAAGCGGCTTCTATCCCCGAGTAAAGCATCTTTTCCTTCTAAATCAACCCGTTTTGGATGTGGTTTCGCCCATCTCTCAAAGTCGTATGGTCGTCGATAAATGGGATACTGATAGACTGGTGTGCGTACGCGACTCGCGGTATATACAGGCTCGTAATAAGCAGTAAACCTCACGTTACCATTGTGATCATTTCCAGAAGACTGGTAAAAGACAAACTCCTGACGAATAGCAGCTTGCAGTTGTGCTGGTGAATCATAGCTAACAACCAGCTGGCGGAAACGCAGCAAACTACGTCGGACGCGATCAAGGGTAATCCCTCGAATCGGATAATTTCGATAAATTGTTGCAGCCTTATTAGTTGTTAAGTAAGACAAGCTGTTATCTATTGCTGCTAAGAGTGCCTTGCTATCGCCTGCTTTGCCATTTTCACCCCAAATTTGCTCATCCCAACCCAAGCAATTGTATGAAGAGCTACAGATTCTCGCCACATTTACAGGCGTTAATGCTGATATAAGGTGTCTAAATTGAGTGGGTTTGGGTACTGGCACTGGCACTGGCACTGGCACTGGCACTGGCACTGGCAAAGTCTCAGGTTGGCTTGGGACTGGTATTGGTATCGGTGATAAGTCAGGAACCTGAGCAAAAACTGAGCAAAGTGGAATAAAAAGAGCAACTCCTAGACTCAAGAAAAATAAAGTAAGCGTTTTTCTCATGATTTAGGTAAATCTTTCCACACTAGAGCAAAAAATGGGTTTTACCCGAATAGCCACAATCCGAGACAGACGCACGATCATGTACTCAGGACTAAATATTTTTGATTGGTACCCGGATATTGTCATTAGAAGCAGACTTCGGCACAGGTTCGCCACCATACCACTTCTAAAATTTTTGAATTGTTGGAAAACGGGTTTTTTCACGGTGAGCATTTTCCAGTAGAAGGTATACGGTGTACGATTTGGTGTTTTGGGCATCACGTTAAATCATTTGGAACACATTTAATTGATTGTTAACCACGCAGCCCTCAAATGGGAAGAGAAAGAGGGACAGGCACAAGCACAAGGGTAAGAAATTGTTCCATTCTCCTACTGCTTCATTTCCTTGTCCTTGTAGCTTTTGACGATTGTTATCCCACTAACAGTTCCCGCCTAGCTATAATTAACAATAAGAGGAAATAACTCATGTAGTAGAAGTTTGGGTGTTGTTGTTATTTAGAAGCTTCCCACCGGTGCCGACTTCTGTTGTTCCCTGTTAAGCGTATTTCTTCAGAAGGCATCTGGGTGTAAGCTTGTACAAAGTTAAATAAAAAGAGACACCATTGAATAGCGTCTTATGTCAATAATTGCTCTTAGAGCATGGTATCTAGAGAATTATGAGCCGATTCCAGAACTGGAAAAACGTCCGCCGGATATTCGCCTCAGTAAGAAAAGCCTGCTGAAATCAGGGCTAAGAGCGGACTTCTTGGAAGAGAGTCAGGAAGTCAGAAAATCCCTATGGTTCGGGCGCTATCTAGAAGGAGAAAACGTTGAATTTTATGTTGAAGGTAGTGGTGGTTATTGTGTCGCTAATATTGACTTGATAAGTCACGAAATATATTTCACCAAGCAGGCTGTGTTAGCGCAGTTAGAACCCACAATTTTTTTGTGCTATCAAACTGAGTATTCAGTTGCAAGTGAGGCTTTACGAGAAGGACTGCTTCAGAGTTTGGAGATTTTAAACTTGCGATACGCAAAGCGTCAAGCCGGAGGCTTATCGCGTTTACCTCTATCTTTGGTAGAGTCTTACCGTCCCAAAGAAGGTTCTGTACGACTCAGCCGAACAATGATGCGAAAAATTCATAGAAGTTTGTTGTTTATTGCTGACACGACACCTATTACTAAAGTTGATGGTAAAGAAACGGATCTACTGCTTCCTAGCCCATATGTCTGTGTTGAAATTGGTTATGCTATTCAAAGTAAGCGCTCAGAGCAAATTCTACTAGCCCAAATGGAGCGCTCAGATATAGCAGGGCAGTTTCCTTTTGACTTACCAGCATCACAAATTTTGCAATTTCGAGACACTAAAGAACTCAGTAAAATCTTGCCTCAAGCCATTGAAACCCACCTAGCAAGATTTAAATTATTTGCTTGATAAGCTGTTAAACACAAAAGCTTGCGTCAGACAATTTTGGATATTAGATTTTGGATAATGGAATTGATCCCACGCCACATGCTAACTCTTGCGGATACGCTGCTATGCCCTTTGGACGTGCGCCTTGCGCTTACAAATCGCTTAACTCCCGCCTGTGCAGTGGCTCATGAATCCGGGGGCTTGTACCATGAAGGCAGATTATCAATAAGCAAATTCTAATGCTATTGCTTAATTTTTTATATTATGGTATTGCTTAAAATACTCTCCCTAGAGTCTAAAAAAAGCAACGCTTTTATAACAATTAGAATATAAAGAAATTAATTTACACTTACAAAATTTATATCCGAAATAGAGTCTTTAACAGGTGTATTCAATATTAAGTTGTTAAGAAGGCTATAAAAACTTCTGAAAATTCACTCTCATGTGTGCCATGTTCTTTATGACACACTCATTTGCATTTTTATGTGTCATTGTTCTGCAATATTATGCAGACAATTAAGGTACATATTTTCAACATCAAAAGACGACTAAATGAAGAATAGTGTTGTGAATAATAAAGTATGTCCCATGATCACCACAAGAACAATCTCACGTAGACCTAGAGAAAAAACATTTCAACGACAACTGTTAGATAATATAGAGTTGCATGATTCTCAGCGAGCTTATTTTTTCCAAGAAGTTATTGAAGGCTTACAAGACGGTATTTTACTTTTAAACGAGACAGGCGAACTGATTCATGCAAATACATCTGCTTGTAGTATCGTTTCTGAAATTAATCAAGACAGTTCCAACTCAAATTGTATTCCACCTGCTATCTGGTGTCTTTGCGAGACTTTATTGGAAAACCGTAGTATTATAGCCAAAAAAACGATGATTATATCTCATGAGATTGTAGTAGATAAGTCAAAAGTTTTTTCTGTTCGTGTTAGATGGCTTAATTTAGAAAAGTGTAATAGTTCTTATCTATTAGTGAGTATGGAAAACAAATATGAATCATTAAAAAATCTTGCAATTTTAGAAGTAGCTAAATACAAATTAACACCACGAGAAGCAGAGATTTGGTATCTTTATAGAAGAAAACTTAGCTATAAAGAAATTGCTGAGCAACTTTACATTTCTATGAATACAGTGAAAAAGCACATGAGAAATATTCATGCAAAGCGACAAGCATTTTTAAATTGTGAAGATTAAGCTTTTTCAATAAAAGAATTATATATAAAAATAAAATTAGGAGATTCAAAGCGTTTTTTATTTTGGCTTTTACAGGTATTTCCTTCACAAGACACTGCTTTGCTAGCTGTTTAACTCAGTCGTGGTGTAAGCCATAGGCTATGTTTATCTTGAAGGGGCGATCATCGCAAAGGTGACAGATTAATTTTTTCTTGTGTTTACTGGTGGTTTGATAGTTCTTGATAAAAAGAGTACCCCTAAGGGTACTTTCTGACTGTATGAGAATCGTTTATTATGTACTCACTACAAAAAACGGGATATTTGATACATAAATGTCATTTTGAGTCAAGTAAAGATGCTTAGTTTTTGGGGGTTTCCAAAAGGTGAAATATCCGAAAAGCTTTGTTTTTCTGCATAACGCTCAATCTGACATTTTTCTATTTTTTATAAAATATGTATATCAACATGTGCGTTGACAAAATAAATACTAATTGCAACTAAATTCCTAACAAGTTGTGCATTTCAAAATAGCTTCCTTCTCACTACAAGATGACTTATTCTCTTGTTGACGTTCTTGACGTGCTAACGCTCTTGCTTTCGTGCAGGCTTGGTTGTATGTAACCTACGGACTCTTGGTATACCTGCGACACGGCAAGAGTGGACGTTAAATAGGTATTTTTAAAATGGCATTAGTATGACACACTGTTACCATAATTCTCTTACCAAAAGGTTCGACATCAAATTATCGACTATGAGGTTTGCTCTTTTCTGAAGAGTTACAAGATCTAAAATGCTTATATCATTTTAACCAGGACAATCAAGATTTTTTTTGATTTTTTTTACAGAGATTTAGGCACTTTTTGTTGCCGAAGTAATTCATTGTACATCTTCCGTTTTAAATCTTCATTACCTTGAACCTGTGTCGTAATTGTGTTGTACCTATCAATTGAAAGACCATTATCTTCAACAACTTTTTGATAGCGTTGGCAGTAATTGACAGCAATATCTCTTGCTTTACCAGGAAGACCATTTAAGCTGTTGTTATCGTTACAAACAATCTTTGGAACATCTCCAGCATTCATAATTTTTTTTATTTCGTCAAAGGCTTGTTGACGCTCAGGCTCCATTCTTAGCATAGCTCTGGCATAGTTTTTAAGTTCACCAGAATTAACTCCTTGTGGAGCTTGAGCATCGGCTTTTGAACTCAAAACTAAAGTACTAGAAACCAAAGTTGCAGTTACAACTGTGCCCAGAAATAAGGATTGGGCAATTATCGGAATTAAACTAAGTCGGAAAAAATGATGGTAATATCTTTTCATTTTTTTGATGCAACAACTACAGTCGGGATATCTTAATTACTGTGAATTATTTTATGAGTGAGAAGTTCCAGAAAACACTCAAGCAACAAAATGTTTATTTTTTTGGTTAAGTTCTTTGATAGACTTGACAAAGCTCTATGACTTTAGTCTGTAGTGTGGACATCTCTGAAACTCCTTGTTTGAGGCTAACTTCTAAATCTAACAATATAGGTAAACTAGCAATAAGTTGCTGTACAGAAACATATTGAATTTCTTTCTGTAGATAGTAAATGCGATTGGGGTTGCCTATCTCCGCAGCTTTAGCAATAACTTGTGAATTGCGCTCACCACTTTCTACCATAAGCTTGACCCATAACCAAGTGCGAAATTGCCCAATCAAGGTGGCAACTATTCGCAAAGGAGGTTCACAAGCGTTAATAAGATCAATTAATATCCCTAAGGCTCTAGCAGTGTCCCCTATTCTGATTGTTGCGGCTAATTGTAGGCTATTTTGAGTGGTATTTCGGACTAACTGAGCGACGGCTTCTGTGTCCAAAGGTTGATTGCTACCTTCAGCGTAAAGCCGTAATTTCTCCAACTCACTGTAGAGAAGGCGTGTATTATTGCCTACAGCATCCGCTAACATCTCTACACTCGATTGAGTTAGTTTTACTCCTACTGTTTGAGCAGCTTGACTGACAGACTGCATCAGTAGTTCCGTCTTCCAAGGCGGAATTAAAGAAAATTCTTTGAATTCCGCGAATTTTTTCAGAATTTTGGTTGATTTGAGGCGTTCATCTGGTTTGTGACTACTGGTGAGTAACAAATATGAATTTTCAGGGATGACTGGCAAAGTTCGCTCCAGTTCTGATAACACATTCTCTGAGGATTGCTGGCAGAGGGTAGTATTGGCAAGCCATACCAAACGTCCGCCAGTGCCAAAGGGTGGTGTCATCACTTGATTTAATCCTTGGATCGGCGCATCAGGTAAATCTGGAGGTAGTACTGTGTAGTTAAAACTTGTCCACAGGGGATCTAAGATGCGATCGCGCACAAGAGTGATCGCCTTTTCTATCGCAAAATCATCCTCACCCCAGTAAAAGTAGACTGGCATAGGGAACCTCACTGTTTTTAGAGAAAGTAGATCCAATCAGACCAGAGTAGTCATTATTTATAATATTTCTTTGTGTTCCTTATTTTCCTGATCACCCTACTACTACGTCGGGCGCGTAAATAGGGCAACCCTTCGGGTTCACCATTTCAAATCCCTAAAAAGCCCATTCCATAATACTTTTGAACGCCAGGTGCTACAAGTCGGCATAGCCGCCCAACGCACTGGCTCCTTTTGAACGCCAGGTGCTACAAGTCGGCATAGCCGCCCAACGCACTGGCTCCTTTTGACTTTTGCGCAGCGCTACTACCTCATAAAAGCTAAATACTTTTTAAATCGCTGATTTAATGCAGGTGATTTTGCCTACAATCAATAAGCGTGGAGTTGGAGGATATGAACGTTGGACGACAAATATCAAATTTACTTAAATCGTTTAGTGCGGATGACGCTAAGCGAAGCATACAAAACTCAGATCCAGCATATCCAGACATCTTCCAAATTTCAGCCGCATTCAGATCAAGGAAGGCAAGCAGCACCTTTTCCTGGCTATACAGTGATCACCCCACCTAGGGAAGAAGAAACAGACAACTCTACTTTCTACGCACACTTACAGGATTACCAACAGGAACTTTTACAGCTAAGAGTCAACTCTGATTGGATCGTGCTTGTACCTCCTGCAAGCTTTCATTTGACTTTAGCGGACTTGATTTGGGACAGTGCTTACTATGACGCTTGCGAAAAAAACCCAAAATTTGAAGAACAGCTACGCTCTTGCTTTACGGATATCTTTAGGCAGTATCAACAATCGAAGCAGAAGCAAACTCACCCCATTCGCTGGCAAATGCAGGGACTGTTGGTGATGCCAAGAGCTATAGGCGTTTGTTTAGTACCTCAGGATGAAGCGTCCTATGAGCAAATTGTTAACTTGCGTCGAGCAATTTATCAAAATTCCAACTTGATGGCGTTGGGGATTGAGCAACATTATCACTTCAGCGCTCATGTGACATTGGGCTATTTTGGAGAAATTGCGCCCAATCTAGACTACGAGCATCTTGCTAACATGTTTTCTGAGTTGAATCAGCAATGGGCAGAGAATTCCCTGGAATTTAGCATAAGCCGTGCCGAACTACGGAAGTTTGACGACATGACGCGCTATTATCGGGAATCAGACTGGCCAATTTTAGATTTTAGTCATGACTAAAATTTGAAAATTTTTGATATGCAAGGTAAATAGCTTCTAAAAGTACATCTGGGGTGACAGCTTCTGGTATATTTTCTAAGTGAATAATAGCTTTAATATCCTTAGCTAATTGTAGAGCTACTGAGGTTCTTGCCTTTGGTGCCATTGCAGAACGTCTGTACAAATATTCCCGAATAACGGCAAAATCATCAGGTAACATGGCTGACAAATCGGCAATTTGTAGCAATTGCTCGCTCAACGACTTTGCCTGTTCTGAAATAGTCAAAGTTCTTGATGTAGTGGGTGTTTGAGTTTGAATCACAATTGTGCCAGCGGCTAAATCACCCAAACGCTTTTCCTGGTTACTGAACATGATAAGAATTGCTCCAATAAACAGAACTTCGTCAAATAGTCGCAGTAAAGCACGCAGTGTTGCTTGTTGCAGTCCAATAGGTCTACCATCATCTCGCACGACACGAATTTTTGTAAAGCGTTTACCAGGGGTTTGACCTTGCCATAGTGTTTCAAAAAATACAAAATATCCTCCATAAATAGAGAAGGAAATGAGAGATGCGATCGCCACCAACCAAAAACCTGCTTGATCACGGAAAATAGATTTCCACAAATCAGCCAGTTGAATGGAAAGTGTTATCCAAGCAATTAGAAACAGTATCAATATCACACTCAAAACGAGATAGTCAATCAGTAGTGCCCAAGCACGATTACCAATCCCAGCAAGGGTAAACTCCAGTTCGACACTTTCTGGGGTGTTGAATTTAACACGATTAAATATATGCATAGCAATTTTTTTGCTAACGTTTAAATCTCATGGTCGCGTAATCTCAACCCTAATCCCTCACGACGACTCCGCAGGTCATAGTAAACAACTGCTTTAATTGTTTGCCAGAATGGTAAAACGACCGGCCCACCGGCAAAACTTAAAATCCAATTTAACAGAGAAACAGTAGTACTAAAAATACTAAAAACTAATGGATATTGTTCTACTAAAGCAGCAAAAATCAACTGAATAATAGTGGGAAGAATCTGAACAATAATTTGAAGAGGTAGTGTAATTAAAAAGGCAACTAAATAAATCAAAAGAATCCGCCAGACGTAACCTTGAGTTAACTCCTTACTTCGAGCAATCGTTGACCTGCCATCAATATTATCCTCAATAGCAAGCGGCACTTCCACTAAAAAATACCGCATTAACAACCATAAAAATGCTATTAATATAATAATCGCGAGCACTACATAGAGCACGGATACACCTGCATTTCCTTGCTGAGCTATTCCGCCAAAAAATGGTATTCCCAATAAAGAAAAAATCAAACCTAAAATTCCACCTAAAATTCCACCTAAAATTACAACACCGATATAAATCCCCACTATCAGAAAAAACATCAACAGTATCGTAAGAAAAAACTGCCCTAACCGAGAATTGACAAAACGCTGACCAGACGAAATACTTTCAGGTTGATTCACCAATTCACCAAAAGCCAATCGGGAAATCAGCGCTGATAAAGCATAAAACTTTGCCCACCCATAAAATGGAACAAGTAGCCATACATAAGCTTTCAAAGCGAGTAAAAAATAATCCTTAAAATGAGAGCGATATAACCGTAATCCTGCGCTGACAACATTTCCAAGACTGAGAGGTTGTATCGGACTCGGAGAACCAATGTTATATGACATGATGTCTAAGTCTCTCTTGTAAAGTAGGGCGGTAAATGTGAGGCTATTTTAGGATAAGTTAATACTCAGTATTCTGAAAATTCATGAATATTCAACGATGGATCGCGCGGCGAGAACCAAATTGGCAGCGATTGGATGCCTTATTAAGCCAGGTAGAGAAAAAAGGACTAAAGTCTCTAGGAGCAGCAGAAATTAGAGAATTAGCAAGTTTATACCGTTCAGTAGCAGCAGATTTGGCTCGCGCTCGTACTCAACAATTAGGTAATATTTTAGTACAAAATTTACATTTATTAACAAATAGAGGTTATAGCCAAATTTACCAAGGTTCACGACGACAAGAGTGGGAAGCCGTAGTGCAATTTTACAAATGGGGATTACCAGCCGTAGTGCAGCAGACATTCCCATATACAGCGACTGCCATTGCCCTATTTTTAGTAGGAGCGATCATTGCTTGGTGGTATGCTTGGCAAGATCCAAGTTTTCTGTCAATTGTAGTTCCAGAAAAACTGATCAAATTGGTACGAGACGAGCATAAATTGTGGATGGGGTCTATTGTCGGCATTGAACCCCTAGCATCTACCGGTATCATGATTAACAACCTGTCCGTATCCTTTGGTGCTGTTGCTGGTGGAATCACCGCAGGAGTTTTTACAACCTATTTGATGGTTTTTAATGGCTTGTCCATTGGTGCGATTGCTACCTTGGTGGGTCAAAATCATCTTGCTTATCCTTTTTGGGCATTTGTTTTTCCGCATGGTTCCCTGGAATTACCAGCCATCTTTTTTGCAGGTGGTGCAGGTTTTTTACTTGGAAGAGCTATTTTATTTCCTGGTAAATATCGCCGTGTAGATGCACTTAAATTCTATGGTTCTCAAGCGGTACAGTTAATATTTGGTATTGTACCAATGTTGATTATTGCTGGTATTATTGAAGGCTTTTTATCTCCTAATCCTAATGTTCCAGAAGTTTTTAAATATCTTGTAGGGATGGGATTATTTATATTTTTGGTGGCTTATTGTAGTCGTAAATTGAAAACGGAACCTCACCCTGCCCTGTCGGGCATCCCTCTCCTTATAAAGGAGAGGGAAAGATTTTTGCGCCGATTCAAGCGAGGGTGAGGTGATGCAGGGAACCTCACCCTGCCCTGTCGGGCATCCCTCTCCTTATAAAGGAGAGGGAAAGATTTTTGCGCCGATTCAAGCGAGGGTGAGGTGATGCAGGGAACCTCACCCTGCCCTGTCGGGCATCCCTCTCCTTATAAAGGAGAGGGAAAGATTTTTGCGCCGATTCAAGCGAGGGTGAGGTTTTGAACGAGATATGAGTTAAAGCAGATTCCGTGCTTTGATTTGCAAATATTTATCTACTAATTGATCTGTCACTTGATTTGCTGGTGCATCTAACACCAACACACCTTTGTGTTTGAGTTGGGCAAACGCGACTTGTCGTTGTGCTAATAAATCTAGGGCGACAGCACGGGTATAAGCAGCTGTAACTCCACCTTCTAAACTGGTACTCTGTGCCAAATGATCAACGAGAGGATCGCGTAAGGTGACACAAAACGACAAATAGCGAGGTGTAAGCACAGAAAGTGCTGCTAGAAGTTCTGAGGAGGCGGTCAGATCAACTAAATCGCTAATCACCACCACCAGACAACGCCTAGTTTGCTGCTGCACAACACTTGTGAGTGCCCCTACGTAATCAGATTCTAACAACACTGGTTGAATGGGAGTTAAGCGGTCAATAAGCTGACTCAGACGATGTTGACCGCGTTCTGGAGGAATCCAAGTATGCATTTGGCGGTCAAAAACGCCTACGCCCACGCGATCGCCCCGATGTAATCCAGCCAAAGCTAACGATAAAGTCGCATTCAAACCCCAGTCAAATCGCTGCAAACCCTGTACTTTTGCCGTCATTAACCGTCCCCGATCCAACAAAATCAGCAAGGTTTGCTCTTGTTCCGGTTGAAGTACCTTCACCAATGGTGGTGTACCATAAGCGTTCACACGACGGGCAGTTGCTTTCCAATCAATAAACCGCAAATCATCACCAGCGCGATAGTTCCGGAGTTCAGCAAATTCTGTGCCAATATTGAATTGGCGAGATTGACGGTTGACTCCTGATGATTGCAGTACTAGGCGAATTGAGAGCGATCGCAACCCCACTAAATCTGGATAAACTTTCACTTTCAGACTGTGAAAAATCTTTCTATCATCCCAAGCTAATCCCCAAGCACCAAGTTGTCTGACTTGAATATCCCCCCAAGAAAACTCTCCGCGCTGTGTGGGATGGACGCTATAAGTTAATTCTTGAGTCGTGTGACTAGGAACAGTGGCGCGTAGTGCGGGGACAGACACTCCAAAACTACTTGGGTAGTCATCCCGGATTTGAATGATCGCGTTGGCTTTTCCTGATGTCACCTTGAGTAAAACTGGATTCTCTCGTCCAATGGACAATCGCGATGGTATTTCGCGTGTCATCTGCACGCGATGTTGTCGAACTTGCAAACCATCCACAACCATCAATCCCAGCACGATAACATCAAAAAGCAAAGTTATAAATAAACTTGCCCCAATACTGAAAAAGAAGGTTAAAGTTGGGGCGATCGCAATTCCCAATATCAATAAAAAATAAACTCGTTTAGAAGGAAGCATAATTTAACAGTTACCAGTTACCAGTTACCAGTTATCAGTTACCAGTTACCAGTTACCAGTTATCAGTTTTTTGGTCACTGTTCACTGTTTACTGTTTACTGTTCACTGTTCACTGTTCACTGTTTTAAATACTTTATCTTGGGACTGGCACTTTATTTAATATTGATGCGATCGCCCCATCAATTTTGAAACCATCTAACATCGCTTCTGGTTTCAAAATCAAACGATGACGTAGTAGTGGTGATGCAACTGCTTTCACATCATCCGGCGTTACAAAATCTCGTCCAGCTAAGTACGCTGCTGCTTGTGATGTCTGCAACCACAAACCAGCAGCACGAGGAGATGCACCTAAACTTAAATCAGGATATTGTCGCGAGGTTCTGACTAACAAAAGCAGATAATCAATGATTGTTTCAGAAACTTTAACATCTCTTACGACTTGTCGTGCTGACAAAATTTGAGATATTGTTGTCACTGGCTGTAAACGAGCAATATCTAGGCGTCGTGCTGCAAATCCCGCCTGACGATTGAGTAACATTTGCTTTTCAGCAGCTTGGTCAGGATAATCTACCACTAGTTTGAAGACAAATCTATCCAATTGTGCTTCTGGTAAAGGATAAGTACCCTCAAATTCCAAAGGATTTTGCGTTGCAATCACCCAAAATAAGTCTGGCAATGGCAAACTTTCACCATCCAGTGTTACCTGCGTCTCTTCCATTGCTTCTAGCAAAGCTGCTTGAGTTTTGGGGGGAGTTCGGTTGATTTCATCTGCAAGCAGGACTTCGGTAAAAACTGGTCCTTTTTTCAGGCTGAAACTGCGGGTGTTTAGATCGAAAATATTTGTACCAGTAATATCTGATGGCAACACATCTGGTGTCAATTGAATTCGGCGAAAATCGGCTTGAATCAACTGTGCCAGGACTTTCACAAGCAGTGTTTTACCTGTTCCTGGCACTCCTTCCAAAATCACATGTCCACCTGCAAGTAAAGCTATCAAAAGCTGGTGTATTAGGGTGGATTGACCAACCACAACTCGATTAAGTTCTTGATTAAGACGATTTAAAACAGGATTGATTTCGCTCATTATTATTTATAAACAATTAACGTCAGGCACAAAAGCATTTTTAAAAACTACAGAGGACGCAGAGTTAAAAGCTATAGAAAATCTCCCTAATTATTTAAAATACTATAGCAATCCTAAATTATTTCTGAAATTCCTCTTCCTTGGCGTCCTTGGCACGCCAGTCACCTACGGAGGGAAAGCCTTCATTCGCGCTGGATCGTCTTGGCGGTTCGTTTCAAAGTAATTTTGCTATATATAGTAGTTCTAAATCATATGCCCTACGGGCACGCTACGCTAACGTGAAAACCTCTCTTTATTCTTCTCTGTGCGTACTCTGCGCCTCTGCGGTTCATTGAAAAAGTCATTTTCACTTTGCAGATAGGATTGCTATAGAAGGTAACTGTTAATTATGAATTTTTAATTCTCCGAAGAGTTTGCCATTTCTCCAACCAGCTTAACAGTTCTGATTCACTCATGTGGCGTTTTTGGGATTGTCGTTTTAACACCTCTTCTAGTTCTGTAGGAGGAATCCCTGTTTGCTCCCAAGCATTGATTATAGTTTGCTGATCCAGTAATTCTTGCCCCAATCCTAAAGCTTTTTGTAGTTGCAATTGTTCTGCTTTTCCTACCATTTCTACAACAAAGTCGCTGGATTTAGCTTTTTGCAAAACTCCTGCCAAAGCTTTGATGTAGGCTTCACTGTTGTCAACGACTGGTGATAATAATGCAACTGGCTTGCCAAAGCGTCGATTTTTTGACCAAATGAGCACCAATAGCAGTATGCCTGCTTGTAAGAAAGCTGGAAATACAGGAGTTTTGGTAAAATAACTTAAGAAATCTCCTTTGCCTTCTCTTTTTCTGACACTGTGTTCCTTGTAGCCGTGGATGTATTCATCTACAAATAATAAATGACCTTTTTGACTGACTAAATCTGATAAATACTGAAAATTACTTTGATAGTCTTGATAGGCATTGCCAGCTAAATAGGAAGTCGTAGAAAAAATAGCTTTTCCTTTACCGTAATTTTCTTCCCAAACAACAGCCCCAAAGCGATCGCCTAAAGAAACCTTTTCTTGATTTTTGAGTCGTCGCCGTCTTCGCGTCTGAATTTTGACATCTCCTCTGGGAGATTTTTGCATGGTGGTGAAGTCTGCTGATGTTACGTGTTCGCCTACACCTAAAATAACCAAATTATTACCTTTTTCTACCCATTGTTTCTCGTCATCATACAGCCCAGAATCGCTCAAGCGGGTGTTGATTTGTAATAAAGTAATGGGGCGTTTTTCTGTATTTAAATCACTAAAAGGCTTTTGCCAACGCTTGATACCAGTTTTTTGCTTTTCCATATAAGCATACCAAGCGCCGTAACCGTCGGGAGCGCGGTTGTAAGTGGAACCACTATTGATGTTGGTGCTGGTTGGGGCGGTGAAGAAACTGAGTAGTATCATCACTCCCAAGGCGATCGCCCCAATCCAAGCCAGACGGTTTGAGCGTTTCATGTGTTGGAAATCTCCCGATACGCTTGCTGACAATGCTCATAATTGTCTGCCGAAATTTCAGCATTGCCAAAACACAATTGTTCGTGAGTAGTCATCAAAGTCTCATAGGGCTGTATTGAAGTCGCAAACATTTGCAGCAATTGCAAATATTCGCCATCTGTACGGCTAGATTTGTGAGGGAGAATTCCTTGCCCATGCAAGTGCTGCAACATTGCGAAATAAAGATAACGGCATGCTTGACGGTAATTACCCTGACGGGAAAATTCTTGCGATCGCGTCAAGCATTCAGTTACAGATAATTCATTTTCTGCAGTTTTTGCTTGAGAATTTGTCCAATTGTGACCAGCTAGCCAAGAGTTAAAATAAGGGCGAAGTTCCTGCCATAAACGCCAACCAACCCAAACTAGAAATAACCCCAGTAACAGCCAAAAAATAAAGTTCACCAGCTTCAGCACCCAGGGACTAATAGACGACTGAGGTGAGAACTTTGGCAAAGCCCAATTAAAGCGAGATAACTGGTACTCAAACCATTCTCCAACTTGTTGTTGCAACTGGGAACCCTGCCAAATCCAGCTTGTTTTTTCAAAAGCATCTGCAGACATACAAATTATGAATTATGGAAAATTCAACATTGAACACTCATAATTCATAATTTTTACCGTTTTTTTGTACCAATACCAACCCAACGATAACAAGAAGCGCACCGAGGGCAAGAAATCCTAAATCCCAGGCTAGCTGATTCGGTCCTGGTTTTACATGATGGATGCCAAGAATATGATGGTCAATCACTCCTTCTACCAAGTTGAACAACCCAGCACCGGTAAGTATGGATCCAAAGTAGATGTTGGATGACCAAGGAACATCTTCACGCCCTCCTGCCCGCCACAGCAACACCACTCCAATCACAGTCATTATCCAATCAAAGGCGTGAAATAAGCCGTCCCAGATTGTATTCATATCTATATTAGACATTGTGGTCAGAGGTCGAATGTTACTCAACATATGATGCCACTGAAGAATCTGATGCAGTACAATCCCATCAAAGAAGCCACCTAGACCTATACCTAGGAAAATTCCAGCAACAATCAACGGGGCGCTTTGGTTGCTCTTTTCACTTTTTGCCTGCATTATTAACCTCTCGCTACGACTTTTCACTTCACAATAGAACTCTGTTTTGAACGCAATCTTCTACCTTGAGACAAGTACTGCGGTGGAATTCAAAGCAGACTGTTTATTGGTAGTATCTACCGTGATAGTGGATATTAATGTATCAAACAGCAATTTTCAAATGACTATTTACTTTTACAAGGTTTGGCAGCCCTACGGCTGTTTTTCCAATTTTTCTTCTCATGGAATCGTCATGCAAGACATCTTTTGGTCAACAGTTGAGCATTATTATCAAGCTCAAAAGTTTGTTGGAACCTCAGATGCTATGATCATACCTCTTATCCATAGTGCTGAAACACCAGAACTTGCGGCAGCATTAGGACGCGACTGCACGCGCCAAGTTCGTTTAGACTGGGAGGAGGTCAAAACTCAAGTGATGCGAGAAGCTGTACTTAAAAAGTTTATGACACATACCGAGATTAGAGAAATCCTTTTAATGACTGGTGATAACTTGATTGTAGAAAACTCACCAAACGATTATTTCTGGGGTTGTGGTGTAGATAAAACGGGTCACAATCATCTCGGTAGAACCCTTATGAGTGTGCGTGAAGAAATCCGCAAAATACCATCTTTGTCAGTCGTTTCTGATTAGTTTAGGACTTACGCACGAGTTACGAAACAACAAGACTGTGAAATTACGCACTCCTCGTCGCAACGGGTGCAAGTACGTTATTTTTGCGTAAGTCCTGTATCCATTAAAAGCATAAAGGGCAAGAGTGGCTGGGAAAAGTCTTTGAAAGCTTTAGCAGCAGCTCTACCCGCTTCCGGTGAGCGTCGGGAGTATGTCACGCAGATAACTTTCTACTTAAAATAAAAAATATTACTATACGGGGATTAAGGTTCCTACAGTAGGCGACATGGGTGAATTTCCTACTACCTTCCCCTTGTTCAGCTTACCTACAGTTCCATTCACCTTTGAGACACTCTCAATTCTCTTTTTTTTCAAGAAACACAGGGAACGCTTAACAGGCAAGAAGCTCGATGAACTGACTCATACCCCAAGTGATAAAAATAGAGACGTCCGGAGTTTTATATGTCATCGAAAACCAAATCTATGTTTTTGAAATTTTCATGATTTTTATAAAAAAAATACTGTTTCTTTACATAAAATTTGCAAATGGATTTTAGTATAGTAATTGCAGACTACTTGTGTCAGTAAAAAAGCGCTTTAGTAAATATGTAAGTTTTCTTGGCACATCATGATTACAACAGCAGCAAACTACAAAAACCGGCTGCAGCAAAGCCGTTATAGTAGTCGAGGAAGTATTTACTTATTCGCTCCGATGGTTGACTTGAATGTAATGGCTGATGTTGGAGATACTCCTCCTTGATTCAGATGTGCTTATATCTGCTTGGAAATTTCATCACAGACTTAATAATTGAATCTTTGTAGAGTGAAAAGATTTTACTCTTCCTTCTGAGATCTTGAACCATTCTTTTGTTGATGTTATCTTACACCTACTACTAATTCATAATTTAACTCCAGGAACGCTAGCACATGCTATTAACCTGCCATTGTGGAGTGTGGCAGTAGAATGGCAAATTTATTTTTTGTTTCCACTGTTGTTACTACCTTTACTGAGACGTTGGGGTTGGTTATCAGTTATTTTAATTGCTTTTATAATTGGACTGACACCCCACTATTTATTCAACGGTTTGATGGACGTAAGCCGTCCTTGGTTGCTAGGTTCATTTGCTATAGGGATGCTAGCCGCTGAAATTGGATTTTCACAAAAACCTGATTGGATCAGGTTAAGAAAGTCTGTACCATGGTCTGTGTTAGCAGTTATTTTTGCTGGCATTGCTTTTTTAACAGAATGGAAAAGACTAAGATTAGATGCATGGATTTTTGAAAGTTTTGCTGCGCTAGCTGCAGCTTGTCTGATCATTTACTGCACTAACTTTATTCTTGAAAAAAATCCGTTACCAAAAGGGCTGCGCGTATTAGAATCAGCTCTTGCAATCACACTCGGATCATTTTCCTACAGTCTTTATCTTACTCACGGAGTGATAGTGACGCTAGTGCATCACTTTCTACACGACTTGCAACTACCTGCGATTACGTATACAGTGTTACTGTATCTAGTTAGTCTGGGAATATCGTTAGTATTTGCCTACTTGTTCTATTTAGCTTTTGAACGGCGATTTACAACTAGTGGAAGATTAAAACACAAATCAATTGACTTAAAAAGCCACTAAATTTTATGCTACTTGAGATTTAAGCTAGAAGTTGTAAGCACTGTTTGCATAACCGCTATTGCGCTTTGCATATAAGACGCAGGCAAATAGAAGATTTTGCCAGTGGTTATGTAGTATTTTTTTTGTGCAAGTGTGTGTTTTGGTAAATCCCATGAAAGAGCTCCTCAATCGAGTTTATAGCTGGAAAAAACGCATCCAACGGCTGCTTCTGCCGACGGTGATGGTTACTCTGGCTTCTTTTGTCTTTGCTGCGTCTGCTTGGGCGACTGGTGTTTATGATATGCCAACCATTAAAAGTGGTGAATCCACTTGGGTTGTTGATCAAGCTGACGTCATCAGCCGTTTAAGTGAAGGTAAGCTTAACAGCACCCTTGAGAATTTAGCAAAGCAAACCGGAAAAGAAGTCAGATTTGTCACAGTTCGTCGTCTTGACTACGGTGAAACTCCGGAGAGCTTCACCAAAGCTCTGTTTGAAAAATGGTTTCCTGCAAAGGAAGCACAAGCAAATCAGATAATATTAATGATTGATGTCGCAAAAAACGGTACCGCAATTATAACTGGCGATAAAGTGAAATCTTTGATGCCAGATGATATTGCTCTGAGTGTAGCTTCCGAAACTTTGACAGTACCATTACGGGACGGTGACAAATATAATCAGGCATTTATAGATGCTGGCGATCGCCTAGTCGCCGTTCTATCTGGCGAAGCAGATCCCGGACCTCCCCAAGTTACGGATAACGTAGCGGTAGAAAGTACCTTTGCAACAGCAGAAGACACCGATACCAACAAAGGTAATGCAACTGCTTGGGTGATAGGACTTTTAGTCGCCGCCACCGTTATTCCAATGGCGACTTACTACATTTATCAAGTGTTTCAGCCATCTTCTAACGGATGATGTTCGCTTATTAACCAGTTAATCAGTTATCAGTGAGCCAGCGCTGCAGGAGGGTCTCCCTCCGTAGGCGACTGGCGAACCCGAAGGGTTATCAACTTTACTGTTGACTGATAACTGTTTACTGTTTACTGTTCACTGATAACTGTTCACTGTTTTAATCCTGAACATAATCTTGTCCTGTCACTAAAGAAATCTCAGATCGGACAAACTCACGACCCAAATAAGCCGCATGGGTTAACTGAGTCACAGGAGGGGGCTGAGTTTCCTCAAAAATTTTCACACACAATTCTTTTGCCGTTCTTCCACTAAACACAGTCGTGTGAGTGCGTTCCACCTTTTCCCGTGCTGGAATGACCTTGCCAGTTTCTGGATCAACAGCTAAACCACGCTCATCAATCACATTCGTGAAATGCTTGGCACAAATTAATCCTTCCTCCCGATTTAAATAAATAATGAAATACCCACCGGGGTCAAGGTCAATGTGACGTTGAGAAAGTTTATCGTCAATTGCCGCCAAGTTTTCAACAGTCAAATCCATAATCACCATAAAAATTAACTTGTCTTAAGGGTTTTTTACCCCTTATAAAGTGTAATTCTTATCTTCGTTGCTGTTGATCACATTTTGGTGATTCTAGCACAAGAGCGTTGCGGAAAATGCATAACAAAAATTCGTATTAGGGATTGGAACTACTAAAAGGCAACTCGGCATTTATTGCGGAAATCTCCTGCTGTTCAAGTTCATTCACCTCACTGATATAATTTCGCAGAATTTGTCCAAGACGAGCATTGTAAAAGCGGTGTAAACTGTAATTGGCAGCCGCAGGGAAACCGCGACGTTTTTTGTGGCGTCCACCAGCACCAGGGTCAAAAATTTGGATACCGTTGGTGATCGCCCACTCTACTGGTGAATAATAACAAGCATCAAAATGCAAGCAGTCTATTTCTTGAAAAGAACCCCAGTAGCGTCCATACATCCTATCGTCCTTAAACAGACAAAAAGACATCCCCACTGGTTGACGAGAATCCTGTTCTGTGTATGCCGCAAAAAACACAACTCGATGGCGATAATGTGCGTATAGCTGTTCAAAAAATCTCTTTGTTAAATATTTACTACCCCACCAGCCAAATTTATCACAGGTATCAGCGTAGAACTGATACATCAAAGGAAACAGTGACTGGGGAATTTCATCGCCAGCCAGAGGTTGTAGTCTCAAACCAGCTTTTTCCACTGCTTTGCGTTCACGCTTAATGTTACGACGCTGGTTGGCGTTGAACACTGCCAAGTAGTCATCAAAATTGTTAAACCCAAGATTTTCCCAGATGTAGCTGTGATGCAGCCAAGGTGTGAAGCCTTGGCGTTCCAGAACAGGACGCCATTGGGGGTCTACATAAAGAAAATGACATCCAGAAATACGGTGTTTGGTGCAGAAAGCATCAATCTCGTGCACCATCAATGCCGTGATCTCATCTTCATCTTCCCCTGGTGCGATCAAAAATCGATACCCTTCAGCCGGGGTAAATGGAGTCATCCCCAGCATTTTGGGGTAATACTTTACACCAATCCGTTGTGCTAAGTCTGCCCACTGATGGTCAAAAACAAATTCGCCAGAACTGTGTCCTTTCAGGTAAAGTGGGGCAGCAGCAATCAGCGTTCTGTCTCGCCATACGGTTAAGTGATTCGGTAACCAACCAGTGTTAGCTGTAGCGCTTTGGGAGGCTTCGAGATTTTTCAACCACTCCCATTCTAAAAACGGAGTTTTGAGTGGTAATGCTAAAGTATCCCACGCCTCTTGGGGGACTTCAGCTATTTTATTTATCCAAGCGACAGAATAGCGAGGTTGCAGTTGTTCCACCATTAGAGGTTTTAAAGATGATACAAAATTTAGCACAAACTTTATTTAGCCTAGTCTAAATCTGTTGGTCGTTGCAGGCGATTATGCACAAAAACTTCCAGACTCTATTGTATGAACTTCCAGCAACTGCAGACGGCTTAGGGACTAACCTCTATACCGGCGCGTTTAAGTCAAAATTAGCTTAAATTCTTGACGTTATTTGCAAAAAAGCGCTCCTGCTGTTGTCATTACTTACCAACGCAAGACTTGCTGCTGAAATAATCGTATTTCCGGATTGAGGCTAGCAGAATGTGTAGTAAGTATATGGACAGGTTGGGAAAGCTTTCACGCCTGAGTTCGTTGTTGCAGCAGTTGTGGGTGCGATACAGTTAGGGTTGTACCAGCACCGAATAAAACAGCATCTGAAAAAAAGTGATTTGCTCTTCCAAGTGTACAATGTCCGTCTTGGAACCAAACCGAGCAGGCGATGCTGCAAAGCAGCCGCTACGCGATCGCCTGACATCCGCTATTTTGCCGTCTGCACTCATCGCCAAAATCACAGTGGTATATGGGCGATGTTGTACCATTGGGTTGGTCTGATAGTTTTTGTTTTCTGTACAAAATGCTGATTTTCAAAAATAGTGATATAGGAAACCTCCTGTCTCCCTATTTACTCTGTAATATTTATATGCAACAGCAACCCCTGTATGAGCTAGTCTGTGTGAGTGTTTGTATAATAAGTTTTTTTTCGATTTTAAATTACTTTATATTTTTAATATGATTAGAAAATAGGATTTTTATAACTTAACACTACTAGCTGCTCTAGTTATTTAGGATTACTGTTGTGATTGGCACATACTAAGAGAGACTGCCGATGGCTAAACCCCGTCAATCATCCTTTCGTCGGATTTTAGTATCAAAAATCTTGCTTCTGTTAGTTCCGGTTTTATTGATAGGGGAGATTGTAGCCTATAAAAAGGCACGTTCTAGCCTTCTGGAAACTGCCCGTCAAAATTTAACAGAAAGTGCCGTTATCAAAGGTGAAAAAATTGTAGAGACGAGCGCTGCCTTGAAAACAAACTTGCTCAGTGCAAGTCAAACAACGGTTATCCAGTCAGGTTCGCCTCTGGAAGTAAAACGATTTCTTAATCAAGTAGCCCAACGACTACCAAGGCAAATAGAGTGTATTCAGCTGACGCAGCCAGAAAGCGGTAATGTTGTTGCAAGTACTTGCGGTGATCAACCAATTGGTGAATTAAAATTTCCCATACCCAATGATGGGATTAATGTTGAAGCTATTTTACCACCCAAGCTGGGAACAACTGGTAGAAAAGACTTACCAAATCAACTACGATTGCTGTTATCATCTCCCATCTACGATAGTATGGGAGACTTACGTTATGCCTTGATTTTTCGTGTGACAATACTCCAAGAAAAAGGGCGAACTAAGCCAGGTTCGCTAACAGGCTCAACGATGGTTATTGCTGATGATGGAACAATTATGGCACACCCAATTCCTAGTCGCGTTGGGACTAATATTGCTCAACATACAGATGCTGGGCGACTCAAAAAAATTCTAAAAGCTGGTCTGGCTGGTAATAAATATTTTCTGCATTTATTTTTTGAAAATGAAGGTGAAGAATTACTTGCTGGCTATACTGCCATACCCAGTCCTTTAACAGAAGGGCAAGAGGGAAAATGGGTGATTATAGCCGTTACAGAATTGGATAATGCTTTATATGGTCTTGAGGGAATTAAACTTATCCTCATTGTTTTAACATTGGGTTTAATTGGCGCCAGTGTTTTGGCGTCGCTGTATTTAGCTCGTTATTTGGCACGTCCTGTAGAACAATTGCGAGACTACGCTATAAATCTTCACTTGAACCAATCAACACAACCAATTCCTGACAACTTCAAAATTCGGGAGTTTAACCAATTAGCGCAAGCACTCGGGCAAATGGTTGAACGGTTGAAAGCTTGGGCAGAAGAATTGGAAATAGCATGGAAAGAAGCAAAAGCTGCCAATCAGGTGAAAACTCAGTTTTTAGCGACGACTTCCCATGAGTTGAGAAACCCGCTACATACCATCATTAGTTGTGTTCGTCTGGTTCGAGATGGTATGTGCGATGATCGAGAAGAAGAAATGGAGTTTCTCAGTCGTGTAGATGACGCAGCTATTCACTTATTAGGCATTATTAATGATTTACTTGATATTTCCAAAATAGAAGCAGGAAAGCTTTCAGTAGTTCTGCAACCTATTGATCTACGGCAAGTTCTTATAGAGGTTATCAACATACAATCAGTGAATGTTCAACAAAAAGGCTTGCAACTAAATATCCCTCAACTGAATGAGACAATTCCAGTTAATGCTGATGCAGCCAAGCTTAAACAAGTGCTGATTAATGTCATCGGTAATGCAACTAAGTTTACCGAACAAGGAAGCATTACAATCTCAACAGAAATTCAACGTATAAATGATAAATCTGAAGTCATTATTTCTGTTACAGATACAGGTATAGGAATTGATCCCGCTCAACAACAAAAACTATTTCGCCCTTTTGTGATGGTGGATGGTTCAGATTCACGTAAATTTGGTGGTACAGGATTAGGACTTGCCATTTCACGAAATTTAATGGAACTAATGGGGGGTACTATTACTCTTGAGAGTGCAGGTCTTGATCAAGGCACAACAATGATAGTAACTTTGCCTTTAATTGATGATCCACTGTTACCAGGCGCAGGAAGAAAAGAAAATTCACACAACCTCGGTGTTCCCTTTGGGGATCAAGCAGTAAGAGGGGTAAAGCAAACAGCAGAAGAAGTTAGTTTACAAAAAAACTGCTTTCCGTCTACTGTTAACAAGGAATTGAATAATTCAACACTGAGTGTATAAAATGCAAAGTTTTGATACTTCCACAGCTACGCTACGCAGTCACTGAATTTTGGATTTTGGATTTTAAATTTTAGATTGACAAGGCAGCTTTCGGGTAAGAAGCTTCTTACCCGAAACGTGCCGCCCCATATCTGTAAGACAGGGGCTTGAAACCCTTTTTTAGATTCTAGATTTTAATCCAAAATCCAAAATCTAAAATCTAAAATTGTCTCGGTCATCCGGCAAATTAAGAAAAGTATTGTAGCCGTGCTGCCCAAAAACCGTAGAATTTCAGTCTTCATTTGGATCAAGAAAAACAGGCTTGCCACCATTATTAAGAGATTCTGTCAAAGCAGCAAGAATTTGCACCAACTGCGTGCCTACCTTACCAGAGGACACTTTGGAGGGACTATTTTCAAGCACACAAGTGATAAAGTGATTGCACACTCGCCCTAATGGTTCACCTGTTTCTATTTCCAGCACTTGTTGCTTCTGATTCACAGGAATAAATCGATTTTCTTGCACCTCAAACTCGCCGTGCAGTATCGTCAAAGGTGAAGTACGAGACATTTCATCAAAAATCAGACTGCCAAGATTTCCAACAACTCCTAGTCGTCGTTGTTTATCAGGATTAAGCCAACATAAGTGAATATACGCTTGAAAGTTGTTCGGATATGTAAGTGTCACCCAGACGAGGTCGGATAATCCTTGGACTAGAGAGGAATTTGACTGCTCCCCTGCAAGCTTTGGTTGCAGCCACACTGTACCTGTTGCTTGTACTTTCACTGGAATTTGATTTAGCCAAGAATTAAAGATGGCAATATCGTGAATGGCTAAGTCCCAGAGTGCATCAACATCTTGGCGAACTGGTCCTAAATGAGTGCGAGTAGCGTAACCATAACGTAAATCACCTAATTGACGCGCCTGTACAACAGCTTTCCCTTGCTCAACTGCTGGGTGAAATAAGTAGGTGTGGTCAATTATCAGGTGTCGTTCCTGTTTTTGGGCAAGTTGGCACAGTTCTTGACATTCTGCTGGGTTAAGAGTTAAAGGCTTTTCTGCTAAAACGTGGTAACCCCAATGCAAAGCATCGCTAATTAAGGAGTAATGCGTGGTGGCGGGAGTGGCAATAACAACGGCTTCTAAACCTTCCACTTGCTGTATTGCTTGCCACTCTGTTGTCAATAGAATTTCGTCACCTAAGTTATGCTGCCGTTTCACCCCCGCCAAACATTCTGGGTTCGGATCGACTACCGCCACTACACTTGCTTGCGGATGTTCTAAAAAATTTCTTAGCAAATGAACGCCCCAACGTCCAACACCAATTACAGCAATTTTAATTTTTTTAGTCATTAGTCATTAGTTATTGTCATTAGCCATGACGTAGACGCCCACCAGAAGCCTTATCCCGTTGCTACAGTTCCGTATGCCCCGTACTGTAGGCATACAAAGTAGCGTCTGCTGACAGGAGAAGAAAGAGTAAGACAAAAGATAACTCACATTAGCTTATCATCTACTTTTTTATTTCAGGGCTTTTCCTGATTATCCAGTGATAAAAAAGCAACTTTTGCAGCAGCTTGTTCGGCAGCTTTGATAGAGCGTCCCTTTCCTTGACCGAGTTTTTGTCCGTGTAGCCATACCTCAGCCAGGAAACGCTCTTGAATGTGCTGGGGTTGATTCATTTCCATGACTCGATATTCAGGTAAGACTTTATACTTTGCTTGAGTCCATTCTTGCAGGGCGGCTTTGTAATTAAATCTAGCCGGATCGAGGCGAATTTCTGCTGCAAGTTTTTTGAAATGAGGATCTAGCCAAGAGCGGATCAGTTCGAGACTGTGTGTACTTAAATAAAGAGCACCTAAAATTGCTTCAAAAGCATCAGCCAGTCTTGACTCTTGACCAACTTTATCAGCAGTCGCACTGCCTGCAACAAGTAAATGTAACTCCAAGCCGTATTCTCTGGCTAGTTGGGCGAGAATGCGATCGCTCACCAACACCGAACGAATAGCTGCAAAATCTCCCACTGGACAATTAGGATAAGTTTCCCATAGAACAATAGCAGCCACTAATCGCACGACTGCATCGCCGACAAACTCCAAATGTTCATAATTTGCTGACTCGGAGACAGTGGGATGAGTCAGCGCTAAGTCCAGCAGTTGCCACTTTATCGGCGCATCTGCCTCAAGACCTAATTTTCTGACTAAGCTTTCGAGTTGTCGTTGACGGCGTGGATAAGCAATGCTCATTAGTTATTAATCATGAGTCAGAAGCGATCAGTCTTTAGTCATTGCTTGTTAACAAACGACTAAAGACTAATAAGAAAGGACAAAAAAGAGAGAGAGAGTCGGAACGTAAGCCGGGTTCTGTTCTCTTTTATAGAAACGTAACATATTACGTTTCTAGATTTAAGAGGGCGGTTATCTATCTGGGACGCTTGTTACCAAACGCCTCTAGCGGATCTTATGAGAGCGGAACTGGTAAAAGACCAACCGTAGTTCCTTCACCTTGCTCCCAACCGGGGTTTACCGAGCCATGATCTCTCGATCATGCTGGTGCGCTCTTACCGCACCTTTGCACCCTTACCCTCTTCAGTTACCATTTATCAGTTACCAGTTATCAGTTACCAGTTATCAGTTATAAGGTAGGAAACGGACTCGTCCACCCCTTGTTCACTGTTCACTGTTTACTGTTGACTGTTGACTGTTGACTGTTGACTGAAAAAGGGCGGTATGTTTCTGTGGCACTATCCTCGCGATCGCTCGCACTGGGAGTTACCCAGCAAGTCTGGTCTTTCGGGAGCCCGGACTTTCCTCAAACCAGTTTCAACGAAACTAGTCTGTAACCACCTGCGCCTACTCTCTCCCAATATCCAGTGTAATCTTTGAATGACCGAACCACTCGTTTAAGTTTACCGCCTCTGATTCCAAGGCAAGGCATACGTCCAAGGGAGTTTTCTAACAGTGAAGGGACACTTGACAATGCAAAGGGGAGGTGCTTTTGTACCGTGAGCGATACCAATATTTGTTTCGGCTAGCCTGAACACTAAATCTAGTGAGAAATCAAAGTCACGTTTTCTGCTCATAAATCTGTTAAATTCTTTTCTTTGTGCCCTGATAATGCTTGTTTTCCATTTGAGGACATTGGCTATCGAGGTTTTTGTTGCTGTGTATTTTCCAGATAACTTATCGAACTCGAAAACACTTTCAGATGAAACTGATTCTTTTAGTGTTTTTTTAGGAACAATGAGACTGGGGCTTTGAGACACGCCTAAGTCACGAGTGATGTCTGGTGACATCCGAATAACTCGCTTTGAGGTTCCGTCAAATTCCTCAAAAGCGCAATTGTCCCAATCAACGTATATTGCTACATCCTGAGATTTATTTTCGATATTAATTGACAAAGATTGTGGTTTTTCAATATCGTGCGTTTTTGCCAGTCCCCCAAAACTAATCCCAATCATGTCTTGAAGACTTTGTTCTTTCAGTTGTTCGTCTACAGATGCTTTATTAAAATCTATTTTTATTTGTTCGGCAATTGACTCAATCATTTGATTGATGGTGTAACTAATGCCAATTATATAAAGCGTCAAAATTAGTAAATTGTTGTCAGTGTTTCCCATAATTTTAGTCTATAAACTCCTTTGTATTCACTTTTTATCTTCCACTGAGTGCTCATGTCAAATTTTGGCATCAGGATTAATTTTAGAAAAATTCTTAAACCAGCCTCTCCGCCAAAAGAATAAGACCTGCACAATCGCAATTACTGCCATCACTGCTAAACACATAGGATAACCCCAATACCAATTGAGTTCAGGCATATTCAATGGCGATTTTTCCGTACTGAAATTCATACCATAAATTCCGGCGAGAAAAGTGAGGGGAATAAAAATTGACGATATAACAGTCAAAAACTTCATAACTTCATTCATTTTGTTACTTACTGCCGAAAGATAAACATCCATCAATCCTGTGGCAAGTTCCCGGTAAGTTTCTAGCATATCCATTACCTGCACCGTATGGTCATAACAGTCTCGCAAGTAAATTCTCACTTCTTCACTGATGAGTTCACTGCCATCGCGAATCAAAGAATTTATTGCATCCCGTTGAGGCCAGATGTAGCGACGCAGTTGTAACAATTCTCGCCTGATTTGATAAATTTTTTGTAGTGTGTGCCGCGAAGGATTTAGCATGACTTCTTCTTCTAAATCTTCAATTTGCTCACCATAATCCTCCAGAACAGGAAAATAACCATCGATAATTGCATCCAATAAACTATAGGCTAAATAATCTGCTTGGCGCTTGCGGATAATACCTTTGTTGTTACAAATTCGCGCTCGCACTCCTTCTAAGCAATCATGATCTGGTTCTTCTTGTACTGTAAGTAAATAATTTTTTCCTAGCACCAGACTCACTTGCTCACTATAAAATCCATATTTTTTTTCTTTTGGCACAACCATTCGGCAAATAATCACCAAATGGTCTTCATAATCTTCTATTTTTGGACGCTCTACCAAATTGACAATATCTTCTAGAACTAAAGGATGTAAATCAAACACATTTCCCAGTCTTCGCAAAATGCCTTCATCCCCTAAACCTTGGACTTCTACCCAAGAAACAGATGCTGTATCTAGATAAGAAGCGCACTCTTCCGGGGTTTTGATTTGTTTACGGATAACATCGCGAGTATTATAGTCGATCAATGTCATCTGTGGTGGTGAAGCATCTGTGGGAATAATGATGGTTCCTGGTATGCTTGCTGGTTGGTGATAGAACTCATCTTCGTTATCAGGTTTAGTGAGCATTTTAGGGGAGCGACGAACTTTTCTTGCCATGAATTTTACCTAATTGAGTTATTAGTCATGAGTTATTAGTCATTTTTTTCTGACTTGGTGACTCTCGACTTTTGGTAACGCGATGGATCGAATTTCTCTCTATTATTTATCAGTAATTTCTGTAGTACTATAGTGCATTTGTTCTATAAGTAGATTTTAGTTCTCATTTTATTATGAGAGCGGTATCTTCTGTGTCTTATATTAAAGGCAGCTCAGATATCCATTTCATAAAAGCGATCTTCAACACAGCCAAGACCACTATAAATTAGCAATACCATGAAAAAACAGTTTGGCTTGAAAAGACAAACTGCTTCAAAAATCTTAATACAATATTTGATTAAGTAGATCAACATTACTCCGCTGACTGCGTGCAAGATTACTTTGCTTTTTGTGCGACGGGCTGGACGCGCAAACCCTCTGTTTCATCAACTGTAGGAGTGGTAATCAGCGATTCATTTCCTGTCAGACCTGAGGTAATTTCTATTTCAGTGCCGTAATCTCGCCCAACGCCAACTTTTTGATAATGCACTGTCTGGTTTTTGGTGACAGTTGCGACCTGAGTACCCTCGGCGTTAACTACTAGGGCACTACCAGGTATAACAAAGGGAGGATTAGGGCGGTTGATGGCAAATTTGACAGTGGCATACATCCCTGGTCGCAGCGCACCGTCCAAATTCTGCACTTCTAACTGTGTCAGCAAAGTGCGAGTATTTGGATCTATGGCATTGCTAGTACGCACTACTTTACCCGAAAACACTCGTTGTGGTAACTCTCTAACTGTAATTTGTGCTGTTTGACCAGCTTGAACTAACGCTGATGAACTTTGTGGAACAGAAACATTCACGTTCAGGGCATCGTAAGCAGCAATGGTATAAAGGCTAGTATTGGTACTGCTAGTACCAGTGGTATTACTAGTACTGGTGGTATTGCTAGTATTGGTATTGCCAGTACCTCCTGTAATCAAAGCACCTGAATTTACGTTACGTGCGGTAATCACTCCTGCAAAGGGAGCAGTTACTTTCTTATAAGACTGTAGTACAGAATAACGTTGGAAATTTGCCCGACTAGCAAAGACGTTAGCTTGTGCTGCCTCGACATTGGCAGAGTCTGAATTAACAGTATTTTGTGCTGCTTCAACGTTAGCTAAATTAGCCTGATATGTGGCATATCTTGTATCTGCATCTTGTTGAGCGACTGCACCTTGGTTGACAAGAACTTTCCAGCGTTGCCAGCTTTGAAGTGCTAATAGCAGGTTAGCGCGGGCTTGCTTCAAATCAGCAACACCTTTAGCTAAACTAGCACGAGTTTGAGACACATTGGCTTGTGCTTGTGCTAACTCAGCTTTAGCTTGCAGAACTTGCTGATCGGTGTCTGGTGAGTCAATCTCTGCCAACAACTGACCAGCCTGTACGCGATCGCCAATGTCTGCGTACCACCGCCGCAAATACCCAGTACTACGAGCGTAAATGGTCGTTTGGTTAAGGGCTACAACACTGCCAGGCAGTTCCAAATTGGTCGTAGCAGCAGCGCGATGAGCAGTCATAACGTTGACTGAGGGTAGAGTGCTTGCTTCCTTGACTGCTGCTTCTAATTCTGACCTTTGGCTTAACCGGGGCAAAATACCTATAGCTAGTAAGCTACCAAAAAAAACAGTACCAATTACAGCCCAACCAATTCCACCGATACCGTGCCTTTGTTGTCTAGAAGTCCTTTCTTGTTGAGAATCCATAGGTAAGCTGTCCCATATTATCGAATTTGTATAAATTTAGTAGCTACGTTCATTACCATTATTGGCTTTGACAATTTTGAAATTTGAATTGCTTATCGTCGCTCCGCTTCCTAGGAACCTCACCCTGCCCTATCGGGCATCCCTCACGCCAGGTGCTATCTCCTTCGGAGACGCTGCGCGTTCGCGTAGCGTGCGCCTTGCGCTTACAAGTCGGCAAAGCCGCCCAACGCACTGGCTCTCCTTATCAAGGAGAGGGAAAAATTTTAGCTACGTTCAAAGTGAAGGTGAGGTTGTCACAAGTGTGTAGACTTTTGCTTGAGTGTGGGGGTATAGGGCAACGTTCAAGTACAAGCCTACACACCCCATACACTGTTGCCAACTGGCTAGGGTGTGAATCCCCATAATCTTGACAAGGCAGGTTACGTTCGGAACTTCCGAACGTAACCTGCTGCCCCTTACCGCTGTTCAAGACTTACCTTGGGATGATGACAAGGAGTATGCGGTATGCTTATCCACCAGAGTTAAATCCTCATCATCCTCATCAAAACGACGAGGTTGTTGACGCCGTAATATGCTGTATACAACAGGTACAAAGATGAGAGTAGCGACTGTTGCAGCCGACAAGCCGCCAATCACAGCACGACCTAAGGGTGCATTCTGTTCACCACCTTCACCAAGACCAAGAGACATTGGGATCATACCAATGAGCATCGCTAAGGCAGTCATCAGCACAGGACGTAACCGCGTGTAACCCGCTGCCTGGGCTGCTTTATAAGCATTTTGCCCTTCAAAACGCTGGTCATTAGCAAAAGTAATCATTAGAATACTGTTTGATGTCGCTACACCTATACTCATAATTGCACCCATTAACGAAGGGACACTGAAGGTGGTGTGAGTGACAAACAGCATCCAGACAATACCAGCCAAGGCACTTGGTAGTGCCATCATGATAATCAGGGGATCAAGCCAGGATTGGAAGTTCACTACCATTAAGCAGTAAACCAGCACAATCGCAAACACCAGTCCCAAACCAAGTCCAAGGAATGAAGAGTTCATTGTTTGCACTTGCCCGCGTACAGTAATCTGACTACCGCGAGGCAACTTTTTCTTATAATCAGCTATGATTTTATCCACATCACGGGCAACTCCCCCAAGGTCACGACCAGAGGAGTTAGCGTAGATATCGTAAACCTGCTGAATGTTGTAGTGATTGACAACTTGCATCACTGTGTCGCGTCTAACAGTAGCCAAATTATCTAAAACTTGGGGTGCGGTTTGACCGTTGCCAATAGGCGTATTCTTGAGGCTGTCAATAGAGTCAATTTTGTACTGTGGAACTTGTACAGCAAGAGTGTAACTCACACCTTTTTTGGGATCAAGCCATTGGTTGACTGCCGCTTGACCGCTTGAACTTAAGGAAGTGAGGACGCTATTGGCAACATCACGCTGGGTCAGACCCAATTGTTGAGCCTGGGTGCGGTCTACATCAAGACGTAACTCTGGGGCATCGATAACTTGCTGCATGTGTACATCTACAGCACCAGGAACGCGTGTCATCCGCGCTTCGATTTGTTTGGCAATTTCAAAGTTTTTCTTTGAGTTTTGCACAGGACCAGAGATTTGAACGTCAACAGCAGCAGGCAAACCGAAATTTAGAATTTGAGTAACAATATCTGCTGGTTCAAAAAAGAAGGTGTAACTAGGAAATGTCGCTTTCAATTTCGGGCGTAGTTGCTTGATGTAAGAAAAAGTAGAACCAGCTTCTTTTAGCGAGACAAGAATATCAGCATCAGCCGGACCAATTGTGGCACCGTTGTAGCCATAGGTAAGGTTAATACCACTGTTGGGTAAGCCGATGTTATCCAAAATCAGAGCGAGATTGTCCTTCGGTACAGTCTGGCGGATAACACTTTCTACTTGACTGACAATTTTTTCTGTCTCTTCCAAGCGGGTACCAGGTAAAGCCCGAACATGCAGACTAAACTGACCACCATCGACATCAGGGAAAAAGTCTTGACCAACAAACGGCAACAAAACTCCTGCACTGACTATAAAAGCGCCGAACACCACAAAGACTATGCTGCGGTAATTTAATGCTGAGGTCAGGACATTGTAGTACCAGTTGCGAAATTTCTCAAATTGTCGGTTAAATTTTTCGTGCAGCCGCCAGATCCAGTCTTTCTTGACAGGTTGGGTCTTTTGTGTCGTGTGCTCTGAAGTTTGGTGGTGGTTGTCATGACCATTATTTTGGACTGACGAATCAGTGTTGTGGTTGTCGGGGCGATAGCTTCGCTGCTGCGCGGAGCGCAGATCGTGAATTTCGATTGGCGAATGAGTGTTGTAGTTGTCACGACCATTGTTCTGGACTGGTGAATCTATATTATGGCGATCGCCATTCCTATTATGGTCTTGGACTTGGGAATCATCTATATTATGGCGATCGCCATGTTCATTATGAGCTTCGCTTTCTTCTCTATGCAAGTCAGCTTCATATGGTAGCAAATAGCTTGCCATCGTCGGTACTACAGTCCGAGATAGCAGATAGGAAGCAAGCATGGCAAATACTACCGCCATCGCCAAGGGAACAAATAGATACTTTGCCACTCCACTCAGAAACACGACGGGCACAAAGACAATACAAATACATAATGTAGCGACAAGTGCTGGAGTTGCGATTTGCTGAGCTCCATCTAAGATTGCTCGCTTGATTGGTTTACCTTGTGCGAGATTTCGGTGGATATTTTCAATTTCGACTGTGGCGTCATCTACGAGAATACCGACAGCTAAGGACATACCACCCAAAGTCATGATGTTAAAAGTCTGTCCTAAACGACTCATCACAATAATCGAAACCAGCATCGACAGAGGAATCGAGACGGCTACGATCACAGTGCTGCGCCAACTTCCCAGGAAAATCAGAATCATCAGCGCGGTGAGAGTAGCTGCAATCAATCCTTCTTTAAGAACACCTTCAATGGAAGCTTTAACAAATATGGATTGATCGAACAAAAATGATAAATTTAGTCCTGGGGGCATGGTGGATTGAATGCGAGGCAAAGCTTTTTTTACCCGATCAATCACATCAATAGTTGAGGCATTACCACTCTTAAGAATACTAAGTAAACTTGATCGCCTCCCATTCTGACGTACAACGTTACTTTGCACGGCAAACCCATCTCGTACTTGGGCGACATCGCGAATGTAAATCACGGTACCGTTGACTTGCTTAATTGGCAAGTCGTTGAGGCCTGCCACCACATCTGGACTATTATTGATTCGTACGGCGAAGTCGCGAGTGCCTATCTTCATATTGCCTGCGGGCAATACCAAGTTTTGGGCACTAACAGCGTTAGTCACGTCTTGGGCAGAAACACCTTTAGCCAACATCGCCTGGGGATCGATATCAACCATAATTTGCCGAGGTTTACCACCATAAGGCAAAGGTACACTTGCCCCTTGCACTGTTGCTAACTGGGTGCGGACGAAGTTGGTAGCATAGTCGTTAAGCGCTTGTTCCGGTAAGGTTTTGCTACTCACACTCATTTGGATAATCGGTACACTCGAAGCGTTGTACTGAATGATGAATGGCGGTGTGATACCAGGTGGCAGAGGGCGCAGAATTGTTTGGCTGACAGAGGTAATTTGAGCGACCGCTGAGGCTATATCAGCGTTGGGTTGGAAGAAAACCTTGACGACACTAACACCACTTAAAGATTGAGACTCAATGTGTTCAATGTCACCAACGGTTGTTGTCATGGCGCGTTCGCTAATTGTAACGATTCGCTGTGCCATCTCTTCTGGTGTAGTACCTGTGTAAGTCCAAACTACGCTGACAACCGGAATGTTGATTGATGGAAAAATATCAACAGGTGTGCCAAATATTGTTACCACACCTAGAATAACAATCATCAAGGCAGCGATTACGAATGTATACGGAAGACGTAAAGCAATTTTGACGATCCACATGCAATTCCCCCTGAAATGCGTTTGCTGCAAATGCCCCCAACTCGCATTGTTAGAAGCTGCTTGTAAATAGACATTAACCTAGGGCTAATGCATCTAAATCTCACAAAACACAGTTGAAACTTATTTAAATTTATGGTAAGTAAAAGAATCGGGTTTATGGCTAAAGCTGATTTTTGTGATAGATAAAGATGTCAGCGAAGTTATAAGTTTGTGAGTCAAACTATTATGGTACATATAATAAGAATACGAATTATTACAAGATAAGTAAAGTAAACTTATTAGCTGGAGTTTAGACTAACTGGAGTTTAGACTAAAAGCGATATGAGGGAATGTAAGTCAAATGGAATTACAGATAAAAAATACTCTCAAGTCAGTCTCAAAGCATCCACGACCTCTGACAAGTGTGTAGTAACTTCGAGCTACAACCTATTACAATAATGAGAATCATGAAAAAATGGTGAGAGGAACGAGCTAAGCACGTTCTTCTCACCTACCCTGTATTAGATTATCATTATCATTAAAGATTCAAGAAAGAAAAAGTGGTCGTGGATTGTGCAACCGACCACTTTATGGTCAATGCTGGAATTTGGAGAAAAATCAGCTTCACCATGACAACTATCGAACAACTTAAACAATCAAGTTTTAACGACCTAATCCTTGTGGCGCTATCACAATCTCGCACAAAAGCATCAGTCCTAAGTTCAATAACACTGTCGGCAAAGCTACCTCTTGCGAGGCATGTCATTTAGTGTCATTTTGTCATTAAATGACAAGTATTGAAAAGAAAGACGGCTATGAGGAGTGATAGTGACAGCGATACGACGAACGATCACAAATCAGGGGGGATGCGTGAGCAGCGGCATCAGCGGATGCGTCTGGAGATTTCGCGGGAGGCGGCGCGTTTGTTCTGGGAACACGGTGTCGCCGCCACGAGCGGTGAGCAAATCGCAAACGCGGTAGGAATCTCGGTACGTACCTTGTGGCGGTACTTTCGTAACAAGGAAAGCTGTGCTGAGCCTGTCTTGGCGCAGGATGTCGAGGAGTGTGTGGCGGTGTTGCGCCGCTGGCCTCGGGAGGTTTCCCTCGAAGATCACCTCTTCGAGTGGGCGACGAATCGCCCCAAGAATCCCGATCAGCAGTCCTACGACGATGCCGTGATCAAGATGACCGTGCTAGCTGAAAAAGAGCCGGATCTGCGTGCGGCTTGGCTAATGACTCACGATCGAATCGAGCGCGAGTTGGCTGAGATCATCGCGGATCGCCTGCGCCGTTCGGCTGACGATATCGAGGTGCGGCTGCACGCGGCGGCTGCCACCGCAGTCTTGCGCGTCATTAGTGAAGATGTCAGTGCCGCCCTGATGGCAGGAGCTGATCGCGCCTCTCTCGGCAACCCGATCAAGCACATGGCTCATGCCGTGCGCGTAGCCACTGGTGGAGCCGTCGGGGACCCGGTCGATCCCTGAAAACAATCGCAAAGGCAACTAGCAACCCGATCCAAGCACTACATATACCCATGAGTGAGGGGATAAAGATGAAGATCGAAGCAACCAAAGGAAAGAAGAGAAACCTAACCGAAGTCAAAGACGCGACTTACGTGGAGGCTGCCCAGAGAGGTGGACATCGGTGGTGGCGGTATCTCCTGGGACTGTTAGTCATACTCGTTTCGTGGTTGGTTGTCGGCAGCGTCGCTAGCGCGCTCGTGGCGTTCGCGCTTGACGGACAGGAGGGTTTCGCGGCGTTCCGTCGGGCGGATTTCTCCGGGTTCGGTTCCGTGGGGAGCTTCCTGGTGATCATGATGGGGTTCCCGTTCTTTCTCGGCGGGATTCTCATCGCCGTCTCCCTCATCCACCGTCGTCATCCCCTGACACTGATCACGGCGCGGGAGAAGATAAGCTGGCACCGTGTCGGTCACGGGTTCGTGGCGTGGTTCGTGCCATTCTGCCTGATAGGTGGGCTGGGACAGTACCTCTTCTACCCCGACAGCTTCTCCTTCAATTCCGACCTCACGAGCTTCGTCTTCTTCGTCCCGATCGCACTGGTTCTTACCGCGATCCAGACCACCACCGAGGAGCTTTTCTTCCGGGGATATATCGTGCAGGGCGCAAGCCTCATTTGGACCAACCGCGTCTTTCTGGCGCTCCTGTCGGCTGTGATATTCACCCTGCCGCACCTCCTCAACCCGGAGGCGCAGGCAGGCGGCTGGCTCACGGTTTTTTCCAACTACTTCCTCGTTCCGGGTCTGTTGTGGACTGTGGTTTCGTTGATTGACGGAACCACTGAACTCGCCATCGGCGTACACTTCGCGAACAACATCGGCGGTATCCTCCTGTTCAACATCACTGGAAGTGCCGTGACCACACCAGCTCTGTTCACAATCAGCAAGTACCACGCGACCTACGGGGCACTATCAGTGCTGGTTGCAATCCCCGTGTTCCTGGCGATCGCCTACGGAGTGTTCGAGCATAAGGCCCCAACCCGTTTTCTAGAGCGATCGCATTGATCTTCGCGATCGCTCACGGCATCACCGTCTTCCCCGCAGCCTTGCTCGTGGGTCTGATCACCGCCGAAATCTACCGCCGCAGCGGCTCGGTCTGGCCCGCTGTCGTCGTCCACATTGTTTACAACCTGCCCCAACTCCCGTTAATGGTAGCTGCTGGCATAAGCTAATAGGACGAATCATTTGGAGATTAAACCAATGGCGATTCTGAAACAATTCGGGATTTTATTTGTATTGGGCAGTGTGGGAATTGTGATGTTTACGATCGCGTCTATTCCTTTAGCCGAGAAACAGTTAGCGAAACTGTCTCCAGAAATGCTGGAAAAAGTGCCGCCATTGTGGATTTTAATGCTTCTGCAAGGACTACAGTATTCAGTTCTACTGGCAATCAGCATTCTGCTCGGAATTGGTTGTGCTTATCGTGTTGGCTTAAGATCCCATTTGATCGATCATTGGGTATTTCACACCGCTAAGTCTCTACCTTTTGCCGTTGAGATCAAGTGGAGCCTGGGTGTGGGTGCAGCGGCGGCGATCGTTCTCTTGTTGCTCGATCAGTTGATGCAACCTGTCCTACCTGAAGCGCTACGGGCAGCCAATAATACACAGCCAAGTTGGTTGAATTTGCTCACAGCAATGTTCTATGGCGGCATCACTGAGGAAATTTTGATCCGCTGGGGTTTAATGTCGCTGCTTGTTTGGATCGGATGGAAAGGGCTAAAACAAGGCGTTACGTTGCCAAGTCAAGGAATTTACCAGGGTGCGATCGTTCTAGCCGCGTTGGTATTTGGACTACTACACCTGCCAGCGACTGCCGCGATCGTTCCCCTCACTCCAGTTGTGATTATTCGGGCGTTGTTACTGAATGGAATTGTGGGGATTGCGTTTGGCTGGCTCTTTTGGAAATATTCGCTAGAAGCTGCAATGCTAGCCCATATCAGCTTTCATGCTTTTACCTCTGTTCTTAGCGGTTTACTGGCAAGGTTAGCTTAAGTTTGGGAATAAATCTCCTAGGGCTAGCACTGCCCACAAAGCTTTACCGTGAAAGGTTTTACAAAGAAAGGTTTTAAAGATGGTGGGCGATGCCTACTACTTGAATTGATGCTCAACTCTACAGTTTTAAGGTGGTAAATCAAATGATTCAGTACAAAGATTTTGCGCCTCGGATTACTAAACGGGGTCCCTTCGGTGGCCCTTCCGAATATGAATTATTCTCTGAGGTTGTGAGTGAAGTCAATCAGTGGATTGCAAGTACAACGATACAGGTGATCAATGTTGAAACCGTTGTTTTACCAGATAGCTTGAAAAGCACAAGTGATGGTGTCTACGGCGTGACAGTCGGTAATGGGGTCTACCCAGTGATGATCAGCCAGGGCGTTACAGTCAATTGCTTTCAATGTGTACGTGTCTGGTACAGAGAATAAGCTTTATTAGAAAGAGAAAAAAATGAAACGATTTACCTTGTTTACTTTCCTGTATCTAGCGCTGGGAGCTTGCTTGACGGCGATCGCGCTTGGATACCCGAACCTGCCTTCAAGTCTTCAAACCAGCTTGTTCGCCAGTGCAGGAGCGTCCTACCTTGTTTGTTTTCTCAGTACCTTCCCATTTTGGCGCGAGGCGACGCTCGGCTTCTATCGCAGACGGAATTCAGCGGTCATTCTACCCTGGTTGGTAATTGGAGTAAATATTGTGGTGACGATCTGGGAGGCTCAGAGTCAAAACTGGACGATGGAAGCCATTTTAGGAGCGTTTTCGCGGCTATTAGTTGTCTTAATATTTGCGGAAGTCATTGTGATTACATGGCAAGTGAATTCTGAGCATTAATTGTTTGCTACCTGTAAACGTCAATAGCAAACTACTGACAACCTTTTGACCGAGTAGTTACAGTCAAGGATTCTGTTACATAAGTCAATGATATGTTCAAAACTGCAAAATTACGACGAGAAGTACTGGAATTCAACCTCTTTGGATTTCAACTCTTATTTAAAAAGATACTGATGCGTCGCGCAGCCCTTTTCGCGATCGCGCTGCTCTTTACTACTCATTTCACCTCCGCTTGCACGGAGTCTACAGCAATCATGCCTACAATCACCTATCCTGAAACTAAGCGAGTCAATGTCGTTGAGAAACATTTCGGACAAGCGATCACCGACCCCTACCGCTGGCTAGAAAACGATGTCCGCAACGACAGGTCAGTTGCCGCCTGGGTCGAATCGCAGAACAAAGTCACCCATGCTTATCTCAATACGCTGCCGGGTCGAGACGCTTTTCGGAAAAGCCTAACGTCATTGTTCGACTATGAACGTGTCGGTATACCGCACAAGCATGGCGACCAATATTTTTACACGCGCAAATCCGGTTTAGAAAATCAGCCGCGGCTCTATGTTCGCGAAGGCGTGAACGGCAAGGAGCGTGTTCTGATCGATCCTAATCGCTGGTCGTCCGACGGTGCCGACGCACTGGACGAATGGGATAGCTCGAAGGACGGTTCCCACCTCGCATATGCGGTGCAGAAAGGCGGCTCGGACTGGCGCACCATTAAGATACTCGATGTCGCGACGGGTCAGGATCTTAAGGATGAGGTCAAGTGGGCAAGGTTCACAGGCATCGCATGGGTCAAGGACGGGTCTGGCTTTTTCTACGCCCGCTACCCCGAACCGAAGCAGGGAGAGGAAGCACAGTCGAGCGTGACTAATCATGCCATCTACTTCCACAAGCTCGGCACGCCCCAATCTCAGGATCGGTTGCTCTATGCCACACCGAACCAGCCGAACAGTCTAAATTCCCTTAAGCTGACCGACGACGGTCGCTATGCCGTGGTCAGTTCTGCTGAAAATGCGGCAATCAGCGCCGTGACGATCGTGGATCTCACGAGTAGCAACTGGAAGTCGCGCAAGCTGGTCGAAAATTCCAACAATACGTGGGCAGTTCTGGCAAATGTTGGCACGAAGCTCTTTTTCTTCACCAACAAGGACGCTGAACGCGCCAAGATCGTCACGGTTGATCTTGCTGCTGCCGACCCAGTCTTTACCGATTTCTTGCCCGAACAGGAGGCGATTTTGAACGATGGGAAGTTGATCGGCGGGCGACTCTTCCTCTCCTACCTCGTCGATGTCAAGACGGAGGTCAGGCGCTACAAGCTCGACGGCACGCCGGACGGCATCATGAAGTTACCTGGTATCGGCACCGTGGGCGAACTTCGCGGCGATCCGGAGGCTTCTGAGAGCTTCTTTGTCTTCAGTAGCTTTAACACTCCGGGCACCGTCTATCGATACGATGTGGCAACAAGAAAGACAGACATTTGGGTCAAGCCGAAGATTCAAGCTGACCTGGATCGGATCGTCGTCGATCAGACCTTCTACAAGTCGAAAGATGGCACGCGCATTCCGATGTTCGTGATTCGACGAAAGGATGTGACCGAACCTGCTGCTACTATCCTCTTTGGCTATGGAGGCTATAGCTTCAGCATACTCCCCGAATATTCAGCCGCCCTGATGGCATGGGTCGAGCAAGGCGGCGTTGTGGCGATCCCTAACATCCGGGGCGGTGGAGAATATGGCACGGCATGGCACGAAGCGGGGCGGCGCGAGAAGAAGCAGAACGTCTTCGACGACTTTATCGCTGCTGCTGAATATCTCAAGACCAACCGCATCGCACGGGACAACGGCATCGCGGTTTACGGAGACTCGAACGGCGGACTGCTCGTTGGTGCGGTCGTCAACCAGCGACCGGATTTGTTTGCTGCCGCGCTGCCCCAGGTCGGTGTGATGGATATGCTCCGCTTTGACCAGTTCACGGTCGGGAAAGTATGGGTCGCTGAGTTTGGGTCGCCGGCACGGGAAGCGGATTTCCGGAACCTCTTCAACTATTCGCCTTATCACAATATCCAATCTGGCAAGGTATATCCCGCAATCCTCGCCACTACTGGCGACACAGACGATCGCGTCGTACCCAGTCACACCTTCAAATATGTCGCTGCACTTCAGGCGGCGGAAATTGGTGACAAGCCCCATCTTGCCCGCATCGAGGCACGAGCGGGACATGGAGCGGGCAAGCCCACCGACAAGATCATCGAGGAAACGACGGATATGTGGGCGTTTGCGGCTCACTGGACAGGGCTGAAGGTCGGGAATGGGAAATGAATCGGAACACAACAACAGAACACCCCGATTAATGGGGATGAAACAACATAGGAGATCCAAATGCTGAATGAAAATCGATTTCTTTTAATGTCTTTGGCGATTGCAGGTTTAGCGATGGGCGGATGTCCAGCATCGGCTGACGGCAGCGATCAAGAAGCGCGGGATATCACGGTCACCTGCACGAGCACCATCGCTTACGATGTCGGTGCCTGTCAGATTCTTGCTAACGCGAGATGCGATGGGGAAAGGGCACAGTTGAGGGGCGTACTGTCCAGCACGTTTCTTCCAGCCAACAAGCTTTACCAGAACACGGCCCGATACAGGTGCCTTAGCGCTTAAGCAGGGCTGTTTCATTCCCTAAAAGACTGTGATTTACAAGCGTATCAGCCAAAAAAATCAAGTGGTGAAAAAATTTGATTTGCTCATGAGTCTGGCGATACTCCTCCTCCGGAGTCGCCCCAAGGGGGCGATCGCACTTAAGTTTACTCGTTAAAGCAGTAATTTTTGATTACCAATTTCCTAAATTTTCTGGCTTATACTCTTGACAAAATCCTTACCTGACCGAATGAAACAGCCCTGCTTGCGTAAGTCCTGGTTATTTTAGATTGAGGTACGATTTGCAAAGTAAAAATTTTGCCAATCACTGAAGAAGGAAAAGGAAAAAATAATATTTTTCGTTATAAATTTTATTTTTTACCTTCCTTTCCCCAGAAAATTACATAAATTTAATGTACGTTATTATATTGTCCCAAACAACCTATCCCCTGCATCTCCCAATCCTGGAATAATGTAACCATTTTCATCTAAATGGTCATCAATAGCCGTAGTGTAAAGAGGTATATCTGGGTGGACTTCGGTGAAATGCTCAATACCTTCTGGTGCAGCAAGTATGCAAAGAAACTTAATCGACATTGGATTCGTTGATTTAACTCGTTCAACTGCTGCGACAGCTGAGTTACCAGTTGCTAGCATTGGATCAACCACTAGTACATCTCGCTGATCTATATCCTGAGGAACCTTAAAATAATACTCAACGGGAATGAGGGTTTTAGGGTCACGGTACAATCCAATGTGTCCTACTGTTGCTGATGGTATAAGTTCGAGTATTCCATCCAAAATCCCTTGTCCTGCTCGTTGGATGGAAACAATCACCAGTTTTTTATCCAAAGCAATGACTGGGGCATTCATTGGTGCGAGAGGAGTTTTAATCTGTTCATATTTCAGAGGCAAATCTCGTGTTATTTCATACGTCAACAGCAGGCTAATTTCTTTGAGAAGGACTCGAAATGTCGTCGTAGTTGTTTCTGCTTTACGCATCAGTGTGAGTTTGTGTTGAATCAATGGATGCTCGATGACTTTAACTTGACTGTGCATATGTCTTAAATGTTTTATTATCCCAACCAAAAAGAACTTGACAGGCAAAATGTGTGCCTCATAAGAGGCAGAAGATATCACTCACCTCGCAAAATTCAAAATACGCCCTTCGGCATGCACTCACGTTGCAGTTCCTCCACAGGAAGCACAAAAAATGAATTCAGGACTTACCCACGAACAACGTAACAATAGTCCATAGCGATCCAACCGAACGACGCAGCCGTGCGGTTGTAGGGACTGGTGCGAATCGCAACCAGATTTTCTAAAGTAACGCGTGGGTAAGTCCTATAATCGTGAACTTGAACAAAGCAAGAGTCACTAGCTTTTTGTCCATGTGCATTGCTTTTTCCAAAGCCAGTGACTGATAACTAGTGACTACTGATAGCTAGAATACTGTACCGTCGCTTTCTATCTGTATGGGGGGTACAGCACCCTTTCTACGTTCAGCTGCAATTTTGCGTCCAGCTGTCCAAGTTCCACCTTGGAGAATTTTTACTAGTGGTAGTTCTTCAGCACTCATGCTCAACTTGTCGCGTACTGTGGCGGCGATGCGATCCAACAGTATCACGGTCAGGGCACGCCATTCAACGATAACCTCTGATGCAACTGAATGAGACTGCAGCAAAATTTCCGGATGTTTAGGGCTAATAAGTCCCAAATCAAGACACAATCCCCCATTACGATATTCTGCTAATCCAGTCAAGACATCCAAACCAGTTATTTCCAAGCCAAGTTCTTGTAGAGGTTCAAGCAGAGAATAAGTTAGCCACTGAGAGAGTTTGTGAAATGGGACTAAGCCATCATCACTAACACGTGGATGAAACCAAGTATCTCCTAAATTTATTCGAGCAACCTCAATTCGTCCAGACCAAATCTCACTTAGCCCTTCTAAAACAGCACCTAACACATTTGCCGCAGCGACTTGCTTGTTATGTGAGTTTTGTATGAAAAAGTTTACCAAATTGCCCGGACGGGGATTTTCTTTACCAAATAGATGAGGTGAAGAAAGTAGGGCTTGACCCAATTTTTGCAGCAATTTTAACCGTCCAGCAATCCCCACCAAGGGATTGTTTGCATTCACACCAAACCCATCTGCCAATTCTTTTTCTGTTAAGGCTTGCAATTTTTGAGCATCAACTTGCAAAGGTGTTGTTTGCCTATCACTAGAAAAAGTTCCGTCACAAAACATATGAAAACTGGCAACAGCCAAACCTTCAGAACGCTTAAAATCTAGCTGAGTCTCCCGCTCATGATAATACCAACTTTCTCCTGCACCAGCATCTAATAAAACACTGATAATCGCCAAATCAAACTTAGCAACAGCTTTCTCTTCAGGCGTGAGTCCCGCCAACTTCTCATCCAACTGAGATAGACGCTGTACACCGGAAGCCTCAAAATGTCGCCAGCGGCTGTGAAAAGGAATTTGCAAATCTGGGTACTGTTCCCGCATCACCTCAAGAACATACTCCGCCACTTTTGGCAACTGCGTTAAATCGCAATTAAAGTGATGAGACTCACCAATAAGGGCCAACTCAAACAACTGCTCACAACGATCTCGGATAGCACTAGGCGATCGCAAATAACCAACCAACTCCTTCCCCTCTTTCCTCTGCCCTACGCCAGGTTGCACACTCGGGGGAACCCCCGCAACGCACTGGCTACTCTGCGCCTCTGCGGTTTCCATTTCCATTCCGATCCACTCCTAATATTCAGACACGCCATAACAGGAGTGAGAGAAGTTTCCCTCCCTCTCTCCTTCCCCTTGTCTTCTTATCTGCTGAAACTCAATCTGCTAAAGAACGCCCCTTAACATCGCTCAAACTATCGGAGTCTAACACCTCTGCTGTTGTATAATAACCAGCAGCCTTTTTCGCCTCTATCTCCACCCGCGCATCTTCAGGAATCAACTCTTCTGGAATTGGTATTCGTTCCACAATCTCAATTCCTGACTGAACAATGGCGTTGTACTTCATATTACTCATTGATACCATACGGTCAATACGGGTAATGCCCAACCAATGCAACACATCGGGCATCAGTTCTTGGAACCGCATATCTTCCACGCCAGCCACACACTCAGTGCGGGTAAAGTAGGCATCAGCGCGATCGCCTCCTTCTTGACGCTTACGGGCATTGTAAACCAGGAATTTCGTCACTTCTCCCAAAGCACGCCCCTCCTTACGACAGTAAACAATAACACCTACGCCCCCCTGTTGTGCGGTTTGTACGCAAACTTCAATTCCATGTACCAGATAAGGACGACAAGTGCAAATATCTGATCCGAAAACATCAGAACCATTACATTCATCATGTACTCGCAGTGCCAAAGGCTTCTGAGGATCACTAATAGCCGCTACATCCCCAACGATATACACAGTAATGCCTCCGATTGGAGGCAAAAACACCTCTAAATCAGGTCGTGTCACTAATTCTGGGAACATCCCTCCAGTTTGTTCAAATAAAGCGCGGCGTAACTCCCCTTCTGTGATGTTGAATCGTTTGGCAATTCCTGGTAAGTACCATACTGGCTCAATTGCAGCTTTCGTCACTACTAAATCGCCACCAGCTTTCATAATTTTGCCATCAACCTGTAAGCGTCCTGCTGTCACCGCCTCTTGTAATTCCGGTATGTTGATGTGCGCCTTTGTGATAGCGATTGTGGGACGAATGTCATATCCTTGTGTGTAATATGATGCAAATGCCTCACCAACCGTCGCCCCAAACGGATCAAGCGAGACAATTTTCTCTGGATCAGCCCAACTGGGATGTGGTCCAATATATTCTACTGGAGATGTATTAGTAAGGTCTGCCCTGTGATCTGACTGAAGAGCTCCGCTAGCCACCGCTAAGGCACGGTAAATCGCATAACCACCAGAGTGAGTGCCAATTACGTTACGGTGTCCCTGCTTAGTTAGTGTAGCAATGACTGGACCACGTTGCATTGGATCGGCTGCTCCCCATTGAATAGAAATCGGTTTGGGACCAAACCGACTGGGATGCGAAGTGAGAACAATATGCCCGGAAACGCTTTTTTGGTTTGGCATAGTCGTTTCTTTTTCTCTTACTTTTTATAAATTCTTAGTCATTTACCCTTCCTCTACAATTATCACGAGTTATGGCTTGTAAAAGTATGACATACCAATGACTATAAACAATGACTTTAAATATTGAGTTAGATCTTAATCGTATTCTAGACTACAGAAAACAGTAATGAATTTGCTATTTTTTATTCAACAGTCTTAAGTTTTGAACAATGAATGCTGAGTATTCTTTTTTCATTCTTCATATTTTACTCAGTACTCAATACTTCTTAGTGACTTCTAAGATGAGAATATGCGAAATTTGATCCAGAACAACTATCAACTAACGATCTTGAATTCATGGATTCTTTACTTATCAATTCCTTACTTAAAGATTTGAAAAATCCGGATGAAACAGTCCGGGAACAAGCAACCAGGAAAATCTGGCGTATTTGGTTTCAGCAAAAGGGAGTTCATGGACTGGAAATTATTGAACGCAGTCAAAGGTTAATAGATTCTGGAAAAATTACGGAAGCTGAAGCTGTGCTGACAGAACTTATTAACAACCAACCAGATTTTGCCGAAGCTTGGAATCGCCGTGCTTTTCTTTACTATAGCAACTGCGAATATCGAAAGTCACTAGCAGATTGTCAAATGGTCGTCAAGCTCAATCCAATACATTTCGGCGCACTTCACGGTATGGGCTTGTGTTATAGCGCAATGGGAGAGTATGTTGAAGCGATCAGGGCATTTCACCGTGCTTTAGAAATTCAACCTTATTCTCAAGTCAATCAAAAATTTATTTTGGAATGTACTCTGCGATTGAACTAGATAACAAATTGGAGAAAGCAAAATTATCATATAAACCACTGGTTGTTGCAATAGCAACCAACCAAAACTCTGGCTTGGATAAAGTCACCTTTGGGATCAACTAGGTAACACAAGTAGAACAAGGGAGACTTTATCGGGCTATTGTAACTGCCATCTACAAAAACTACAGTTTGGATATCAAGAAACACGCTTAACGCTTAACGCTTAATAGGGAAACAGTGTTTTCTTTTGATTTGTGAGGCATCCTCCACGCGCTGCTGCATCGTCGCACACTTTGTTTTTCTAAATCCAAAGAAATGCTGAGGCTCTCAATTAAATTGTTACTGCATTACCGGAAGAATGGGGTTGTACCCATCATCCCGCATTTATGCAACGCCAAAAATTCAATGCAGCAGGATGTACTTCTTCTTCGCCGTAAGATTCTTAATAAAATCACGTCATCGGCAAAGTGAGGCTAAACGCCGTCTGCCCATCCGATGTAGAATCAAGGGTGAGATCGCCACGATGCGCCCGAGCAATTTCACGGGCTAAGCTGAGTCCCAGTCCAATTCCTTCTACCTTGCGGGTTCGAGCTGGATCACCGCGATGGAAGCGATCAAAAATGCGCGAGCGATCGCCCACCGAAATCTCTTTTGAAGCATTGGCGATCGTAATATGGAGAGTTGTTTGAGTTTTCTTTGCATGAATGTGTATCCAACCGTTGGCGAGATTATATTTGATGGCATTGCTGAAGAGGTTTTGCAGAACTTGAATCAGGAGATCGTGATCGCCCTGTACCCTCAACCCATCACTAATATCAGTTTGCACACTCAGATGGGGAGCCAGCAGTTCCAAATCTTCTAACATCTCCATGAGCAACTCAGACATATCCACCTCAACCAGAAACAACTTCATTTGTCCCGCATCTGCTAGAGACAGCAGCAAGAGTTTCCGCGTGATACCACTCAGACGACGCACCTCATCCAACAAATTACTTAAGCGCTGTTGCACTTCACTTCCAGAGTCCACCTGTTGCAGTGTTCGTTCCAGTTCGCCCTGCAGAATCGTGAGTGGGGTTTTCAGTTCGTGAGCTGCGTCAGCACTGAAGCGGGAGGCTTGTGTAAAACTGCGTTCCAGGCGTTCCAGCATTTGGTTAAACACCTGAATCAATTCGACAAATTCAACATCCGTTGTCCCAATGGGAATTCGCTGATCTAGCCCTTTCACCGTCACCTGTTGAATGACACCCGTTAATTGCCGGATGGGACGCAAGGCACCACCAGAAACCGCCCATGCCCCAAAAGCAACTAGCAAAAGTGCTCCCGAAATTGAGACAAGGAAGATATTGCGAATGGTACCCATCTGTTGATTGACGGCTTGCAGACTAACGGCGATCGCAACCTGAACATTGGAAAATTTAACTGCCCCAATTCGCCAGGTTCCTGTTGTCGTCGCAAGTGTCACAAATGGAGGTGCGGGTGGGCGAAGAAACGGCGATGCAACGGCGGGATTTGTATTGGAGAGTTTTGGCGGTGGTTCACGCTTAGGAGGCGGTGGCAATGGAGCCAATTGAAGACGCTTAAGCAACAGACGATTCACTTCCTTATCGGTGGGCACTTCGTCGGATTGATAAAGTATGTTGCCGTTTGCATCTCGCACCAGCACAGCGATAGGGATTTTCGTATTTGTTCCGAAGGCATAAGGTAATGAATCTCCAAAGAACTGCAATCGCTCTCGCTGGGCTGAACGAGTTCCCCGCAGCAACTGATTGAACAGTTGTGCATCCAAGCGATTGATTTGAGCATTGTAAATCTGGAACCAGGAGACTGCACCAAACCCTACTAATGCGCTTCCAGCCAAAGCTGCACACGACAAAGCAGTCCGGAGTCGAAACGAACGGAGTCTCATATTAGATTCGGCTTGCAAAATCGGTATCCAACCCCTCGAATGCTTTCAATCCAATTTGCTCGATCAATAAAGTCAATTTTTTTACGAATGCGCTGAATACAAACATCTACGACATTGGTGTTGGGATTAAAGTCGTAGCCCCAAACGTGTTCTAGGATTTGGGTACGAGTAAAAACCCGTCCGGGAGAACGCATGAGATACTCCAAAAGATTAAACTCGCGGCTGCTCAATTCTATTGCTTGTTGATTGCAAGTGACTTCTCGCGTGATGCGATCAAGCTTGAGCGAGCCAACCGAAAGGAGATTTTGACGAGTACCCACACTCTGTCGGACAACCGCATGAATTCGAGCCGCTAATTCTTCCACAAAAAACGGTTTAGCAATGTAGTCATCAGCTCCCAAATTCAGTCCTTCCAGGCGATCATCCAATTCATTGCGAGCCGTCAACAAAATCACAGGAACATTTCGACCTGAACGCCGCAGTTGTTTGAGAATCCATAGTCCATCTTTCCCTGGTACCATGATGTCGAGCACAATCACATCATATTCATTGTCTAATGCTCGCAGATAACCTTCATCACCGTTGTCGCAGTAGTCTACGACAAATCCCTGCTCCTTCAGTCCAGCCTGGACAAAGTTAGCAATTTTTGCTTCGTCTTCGACAAACAGAACTTTCACAACTATTCATTACTCGACCTATTGCTCCATTCTAGATTTATTACCGTTTCACTCAAATTACAAAAGTGTAATTCAAATACAAGGTGGGCTGTGATTGTGAGGTGCTGGCTAATCGGCAATCAAGCTATCCGCCCCTGTGTGTTCAAGTCGTAAGCGTAGGGGACGCGACTGGGCAGCACGGGCAACAGAGCAACAGGAAATGCATAAAGCAAATTCATTCACCCCTATAAATAATGAAAGAACTCTGTTAGTTAATTCCTTAAAAATGAAAAGAATAATTGCTAGCACTCTAATCATTCTCACTATTGGAAGTACATTCATTTTATATAAAGAAAAAGCCCAAGCCCAAGCTAATTGCTGGACTCCTTCAAAGGACGATGACCCTGCAAATCACTCTGAAGCTTATAGCGACGGTTATCGCCAGGGAGTTGAAAGTGCTCAGAAAAGGGAAAAGTATCGTCCGCGTGTAGTAGGTGGTGAATTTGCTCGTGGGTTTAAAGAGGGTTACGACGATAGCCCTTACAACAATCTGAACTCAACTGTAACTAGGACATTAGATAGTAGATGTTATCAACTTCTAAATAGTTCAGAATCTGAAAGACAAAGAAAATTTGAAAACGGACAAACATTTGAAAACAGACAAAGGGAATGGCAAGAAAGGATATTTAGAGAGAGACAAAGGGACAGAAGGAAAAAATGAACTCCATCACTCGCCGCACCCAATGATTTCATATATACCCCTCTCAAACTTATCCATAAACAATCATTTTTGGTCATGCTGTCATAGTTACCTTTTAGATACTTGTATACAATGTTGTTTGTATAGTCCAGGGCTTGGCACTGTCAAGCGTTTTCTATTTCCTACCGAACCAAAATTTTTATGCCAAACACCACAACTCCCTTAAAAGCACGATTAAATGATGCGTTTGGGCGGTTATGGAAGCTGCATTGGGTTATGGCTGCCTGTTTTCTCATCATCTACTTGATTGGTATGGTGATGGCTCGCTTGCCGCGTGAAGTTTTCTTTAGAGGCTCTCTGTACAACGTCCATAAGTCATTTGGTGTATTAATTCTTGGTTTGCTGCTCTTGAGGATTTTCACGCTGCTGCAAGTTATGGCAAAAAACTATCTCAAGCGCAGTCGTAGGTTCACACCCCAGTGGATAAAAACCTTTTCCCTCCATTTAGTGATTTACCTGCTGATGCTGGTTGTTCCAATCAGCGGCATTTTTTTATCAAACACAGGTGGGCATGAAATTCCGTTCTTTTTTGTGACGTTGCCCAATTGGTTTGAGGAAAATCGTTCTGTTGGTGCGCTCGCCCACAATCTACACTTCTGGCTGTCCTACAGCCTCCTAGCACTGGTTGCCCTACACATGATTGAGCAACGTCAGTTTCTCCGTAGAACCTGGAAACAGATTTTCAAGGAAAATACTTGACAAATGTAACACTATGCCCACTAATGTTTAGCAAATAAATTATTTAATTCAGTACAAAACAAATTACAAAATTGTAATTTAGACAAAGGGCAAGCTGTCATGTTGGGCTGCTGTAATTAAAAGTATCAACTCCTTGTAGTTTCAACACAAACCTTGCAAAAGCGATGCTCCCTTTAGGAGCCACACAAACCACGAACGCAATGACTTATTGTTGTTTACACTAAAGGTGCAAAGCAGTCTATGACACTTGATTCTCTCCAACCTACTACATTTAAGCCTTCAGGAAAAGGCTTGATGAACCACAAGCTGACGAAATGGCTGATGGGGTTACTCATTCTCAGTTCACTAACGGGGGGTGGATACCTTGTTTACCGTCAGACGGTGATTTCCTCCGCTCAGGAAGCCAGAAGTAAAATGCAGACAGTTCCAGTCCAGCGAGAAACCTTACCCATCACCATATCAGCCAACGGTATCATTGAAGCCAAACAATCGACCAACGTCAGCCCCAAAAGTTCTGGACGGCTAAAAAGCTTGCTGGTGGATGAAGGTGATTCTGTGAAAGCAGGACAAATCCTCGCATACATGGATGACTCAAACCTGCAAGGGCAACTGATTCAAGCACGAGGATCTCTGGCTGCTGCCCAGGCGAACTTGCAAAAGGCAATAGCAGGGAATCGCCCTCAAGATATTGCTCAAGCACAGGCACAATTAGAAGAAGCCCAAGCGAATCTGCAAAAGGGAATAGCAGGGAATCGCCCTCAAGATATTGCTCAAGCACAGGCACGTTTAAAAAGTGCTCAAGCAAGTTTAGCAAAAGCGGAAGATGATTTCCAGCGCAATCAGCAACTATATAATGCTGGTGCGATTTCCCTTCAAACTGTAAACCAAAAACGTGCTGACAGGGACAGCGCCCAAGCTGCGGTAAATGAAGCGCAGCAAGCCCTGGCATTGCAAAAAGCAGGATCACGCACAGAAGATATTGAGCAATTAAAGGCGGTGGTAGAGCAAAGACAGCAAGCTTTAGCACTACTGAAAGCAGGAAATCGCCAAGAAGATATTGACTCTGCACGCGCTCAAGTGGTTCAGCAGCAGGGCAGCCTGAAAACGATTCAAACACAAATTCAAGACATGGTCATTCGTGCCCCGTTTAGTGGGATTGTGACTTCCAAGTATTCCGATCCGGGTGATTTCGTGACACCTACAACATCCGGCAGTTCGGTTTCGGGATCAACCTCTTCTTCGATTCTGTCGCTGGCATCAAATTATCAGGTTGTGGCAAATGTTGCCGAAACTGATATTAGTAAAATTAAGGTAGGACAGCCGGTAACAATCACAGCCGATGCGTATCCTGACAAAACCTTTCAGGGGAAAGTTGCCCAGGTTGCAGCTCAGGCAACGGTGACATCCAACGTCACCAGCCTTAAAGTAAGAGTGGATCTTACCGATCCTGAAACTTTACTGCTTCCTAGCATGAATGTCGATGCGAAATTCAATGCAGGGAACTTAAACAATGTGCTTGTTGTGCCAACGGTGGCGATCGCCCGCGAGGAAAATGGCACCGGAGTCCGGGTACTTACAGAAACTGGTCGGACTCGATTTGTGCCAATTCAAACCGGACTTACCGTGGGTAACAAAACCCAAGTGCGTTCTGGCTTGCAAGGAAATGAAAAAGTTTTGGTGAGTGCGCCACGAGGTTTCAACAGGGGTAGTAACAGGGGTGGTCGTTCTGGCGGAATGGGTGGTGGTTATGGCGGTATGGGTGGTCGTCGCGGTGGTTTTTAAACTTGATTTTACAAGCGAGGTTTAGCAATGACAAAATCACGTGAGCGCAAACCGCTAGTTAAACAGGCATCTGCTTTGGTTGGGAGTTCATCGGTGTCCCTACTTGAAATTATGTCGATGGCTCTTGAGGCACTGTGGAGTAATAAACTCCGCACCCTGCTAACCATGTTAGGCGTCATCATTGGCATTACGGCAGTCATTGCGGTTACTGCTATCGGTCAAGGCACCCAAAAGTCAACCGAGCAACAATTACAATCACTGGGAACTGACATTTTGCAAGTACAATCGGGTGCAGCCAGAAGTGGCGGAGTGCGGCAGGGCAGTGGTAGTGCAACAACATTAACTCTAGAAGATGCTCAGGCGATCGCACAAGAGGTTTTAGGTGTTGACCGAGTGTCTGCTTTCCTACAGCAGAATGCCCAAGTCGTTTATGCCGGAAACAACGACTCGATGACCATTATTGGAACTGATATAAATTATCCATATGTGCGAAACACGCATCCTCAAACAGGTAGATTTTTCAGTCAGGAAGAAGTCGATTCAGCGAAAGCTGTGGCGATATTGGGTCCCACCGCACGAGATGAACTGCTGGGAACAGGAAGCAACGCAGAAGGCGCACAAATCCGCATCGCCGGAGAAACCTATGACGTGATTGGCGTTATGGAGACGAAGGGAGCGCAAGGTCCACAAAACCCAGATGAACAAATTTATATCCCGCTTACCAATATGTCTGCCCGGTTAGTGGGAAACAACGCTGTCAAGGGACTTGCCATCAGAGGAATTTATGTCAAAGTCAAAAGCCAGGATCTGCTAGACGCTGCCCAGTATCAAACTACGAATCTCTTACGGGTACGACATGGCATTTTTCCTGAAAAAGGAGAAACGGATGATTTTCGGACTGTGAACTCAGCCGATATCATCGAAACGCTCACCAGTACATCTAAGCTTTTTACCGTGATGATAGTGGCAGTTGCTGGAATTTCTTTAATTGTTGGCGGTATTGGTATTGCCAATATTATGCTTGTGTCAGTGGTCGAACGGACACGGGAAATCGGGATTCGTAAAGCGATTGGAGCGACTGGTACTGCTATTTTGACCCAGTTTTTAGCTGAGGCAGTGGTGATTGCAATCATGGGAGGGGTTGTTGGTATATGTCTTGGAATTGCGATCGCCTTCGCAGCCTCAAACCTGTTCAAATTTCCCTTGGTGATTTCGCCTTGGTCGATTGTATTCGGCTTTGGTTTGACATTTGTGATTGGACTGCTGGCTGGCGTTGTCCCAGCTCGCAATGCTGCTAGACTTGACCCAATCACCGCACTGAGGAGTGATTAGGAGAAGAGTCACTCAGGCGAGCAGTTTTTATAATACACAGATTTCTTATTCTGTCAATATCTGAAGGACTGAGATTATTTTGAATACCTGTCTAATATTGGGCAAATGCCTCATATCAAATCCGGTAGCATCTGAGTGAGAAAAAACCGCAGAGGCGCAGAGAGCACAGAGAAAGAGAAAGATTGTGATTTCTAATGATGGTATTTTGGTAACGCGCAACCAGAAGGATTTTTCGCGTGTAGCTGGTTTGCGGTTTGAAGATTGGACAGTGGGGGATTAAGGCGATAATCCTTTGGCTAATCGCATGTGCGTATCGCGTTCTGCCTAACACATTATGATATATTCTTAAGAACTAGTAACGGTATAAAAAAACCTGTGGCAAAAGCAGCAGATACAGGTGGTAAGCGACTGATTAGTTTAGCTCCTGATGCATGGGTACAATGGGTGACACAGCGTCCCGAAGTCGTGGCTAAAGAAATTTTGGGTTCTGAATTTCAGTGGATTAGCCGGGAAACAGATGTGTTGGTGAAGGCATACAGTGCTACCCACGGGGATTTTCTCGTACTCAACGAATTGCAGTTGCGTTAGACAGCACATATGCCTCTACGTATGAGAGCCTATGCTGCCCTAGCACAAGAACGCTACCGACTGCCAACTTACCCAGTGCTGATCAATATCTTGCCACCTCCATCCACCTTAACTGTTGTCAGTAGTTACGAGCAAGAATTTCTGGGATTACGTGCTGTTCAAGATTATCGCGTCATTAATTTGTGGGAGGTAGATGCTGAAATTGTGTTTCAGCAACCATTACCTTCGTTATTACCGTTTGTGCCCATATTACGAGGAGGCAGTGAGGCATCAGTTGTACAACGTGCACTACAGGTACTACGAACAGATCCACAGTTGAATCAGTTAGAATCATTGCTGGCATTTTTTGCTAGCTTTGTGTTAGAGACGCCTTTAGTCCAACAAATCATGAGGTGGGATATGGCAGTGTTGCGAGAATCGCCTTGGTATCAGGAAATTTTCACCCAAGGTGAAGAACGTGGACTTCAACAGGGTGTACGACGGCAGTTAATCCGAGTCTTGCAACGACGCTTTGGCGAAATTCCTCAAGAAGTAAAAGCAAGGCTTGAGGGCGAGAGTGTGGAACAATTAGAAAGTTTGATGGATAATGCGATCGCTGTCAGTTCTTTAGAAGAATTTCTGACAATTTTATATACTTGCTAGCTTTGTGTTAGACACGCCTTTAGTGCAACAAATCATGAGGTGGGATATGGCAGTGTTGCGAGAACGTTCAAATCCTTACACCACGTCGTTGATTTGACCTCACCCCCCTTCGGGTTCACCAGTCGCCTAGGTCGGGAAACCCTCCTGCAGCGCTGGATTCACCGTAAAGCTACGCTTTACGTCCCCTCTCCGAACCTGCGGAGAGGGACGGTTTTGGCGCAAGACAAAACCGGGGTGAGGTTATGCGACAATTGTGAGCGAGTAGGATAACCGTAATGTAACGTTAATCATAAGCCCTGCGGGCACGCTGCGCTAACTGAGAAACAAGATCCCCGACAACTTTTACGAAGTCGGGGATCTGTGGCTTTCAATTCTCACAAATCAAATAGGATTGCTATAACAATCAATCCTGAAAGCGTGAGTTCTATAACAAAAATTTTCCATCAAAGTTACCCTTTTGAAGGGGCGCTAGAGAGGGAATTAAAACTCCCACGAAATCGTACCCTGCACTGTGAATGGCGCACCATAAAAGACACGATCTCGGCTGAAAACACCTTCAAAGTAGTCTACATTGAAAAGGTTTTTGATGTTAATCGCAGCCCGAAACTGGTTTTGTTTGTAGAAAATAGCCGCATCGGTGGTTAGATAGCCGGGGACTGTAAATGAATTGGCGTTGTCACCTGCGCGATTGCCCAAAGGGCAGACGCCAAAGGCGTATCGCCTACATAAAACAGTCCTAAACCCAATCCTAAACCTTGCAAATCTCCTTGTTGAAATTCATAGGTTGTCCATAGGCTGGCGTTGTTGGGGCTAGTTCTTTGCACACGGTTCCCAACGAGACTTGGGTTGTTGTCCTTGTTAATGCGTGTGTCACTGTAACCGTAGCTAGCAAAAATATTCCACCCAGGTAAAATTTCTCCAGCCACACTTAGTTCAATCCCTTGACTATTGATCTCACCGGTTTGCACTGAGAAACCCAGATTTGCCGGATCGCTAGTTAAGACATTTGATTGAGTAATGTCATACAAAGCCAGTGTCGTTGAGAGCCGATCATTTATATCTGTTTTCACCCCAATTTCGTACTGAGTACCTCTAGTGGGTTTAAAGACACTACAAAAGCTCGACCAATCGCCGGCTGAAACGATTTAGTGTAGTTTGCATAGAGAGAAACAGGGGGAATCGGCTGATAGACAATGCCTAACCGTCACTTCCAGCGCCCGTTGTTCTGGACCGTCATTCCTTTCTTTGGGAGCAAGACCACTGCCGTAGACTGCGTATTCTTTATTGCCAACATTTGTGTGCTTATCTTCATGCTGCCCAAAGAGGTGAAAGTGGAATTTCAGCCAGTCAAGGCGTTCGGGTAGTTCGAGGATGAGGCGATTGCACAAACGACAATCAAAAATTTCTACCTCCAACCCTTCACGTAGTTCAATGCACCGAATATATCCGTGTCCAAGCTGTTGAGGATATTTCCAAATTACATCTAACGGGTCAGATGGATCACAGTGCCTGGTCGTTTCCTTGATTTTCTCCCACAGGTCTTTATAAGCTTGATGCGTTATCGTAATCGTCATAGGGATGCCCCAGCAATTGACAGCAGAGCCAAATTAACAGTTCATGACTCTTATTGAAATATTCTTTCATTTTGCTGATGCCAAATAATATGAGGATAAAAACCGTTGAGTAAAAAACTTGTCAAAAAATTCCTCAGCAAAAATCATCGGTAACAACCAGTACTAATTTGCGCCCGAAAGTACGATAACTTAAATATTGCCATAAGTGTACTTCAGGCTACATCAAGATGCGACTAGAGCAGTTGCAAGCCTTTCTGGCGATCGCAGAAACTGGAAGCTTTCAAGGTGCATCACGAAAACGCGGTGTCACCCAATCGACTGTTAGTCGGCAAATTCAGGCACTAGAAGAAGATTTGGGGTTGGAACTCTTCCACAGAACAAGTCAAGCAAAGCTGACACTAGCGGGTGAACGCTTGCTACCTCGTGCTCAAAAAATATGCCAAGAGTGGCAAAGTGCTACACAAGAAATCGCTGATTTATTGGCAGGAAAGCAGCCAGAACTTTGTGTTGCAGCAATTCACTCACTCTGTGCTTATTACCTACCACCAGTTTTGCAAAAATTTTGTCATGATTATCCACAAGTCCAATTGCGGGTGACGTCGCTGGGAAGTGATCGCGCCTTAAAAGTCCTCAAAGATGGACTCGTAGATTTGGCAATCGTCATGAATAATCGCTTCTTATGCACTGGCAAAGAAATGCTAGTAGAAGTGCTGTATGATGAACCAATAGAAGTTTTAGTTGCAAAAAACCATCCGTTAGCAGAATATGAACACATTCCTTGGTTGGAGCTGACTCGTTATCCGCAAGTCGTGTTTAAGGATGGTTATGGGATGCAACGCCTCATACAAGATAGATTTGAACGGTTAGAAGCTAGACTGCATGCGGCTTTAGAAGTCAATACTCTAGATGCTTTTCGAGGAGTCGTGCGCCAAGGGGAACTTGTGGCTATGCTACCACAGTCGGCATTAGTTGAAGCACGTATTGACTCTACCCTTGCAGTTCGTCCCCTAGCCTGCAACAGTAATAGTAATGGTTCTTCATCTGATAGTTCTAGTTTGACTCGGCAGGTTGTTATGGTGACGACTCAAGACCGTCTTCAAATTCCTCCTATCAAGCATTTTTGGCAGTTGGTTAGGGACAATGTACCACCGCAATTGCACTCTTTTACAAAGTCGGCTTGTTAGCCGTTATAAGTCATGAGTCATCTGTCGTTTGTCATTTGACTTTTGACAAACGACAAAGGACAAAAACATGAGCACAGTATTCAGAGATTTACTTAAAAAGATAGCTAGTGGTGAGCATACTGGACATAACTTAACTCGTGCTGAAGCAGCCACCGCAACTAAGATGATGCTGCGCAAAGAAGCGACACCAGCACAAATTGGCGCATTTTTAATTGCTCATCGTATAAAACGTCCTACGCCTGAAGAAATCGCTGGAATGTTAGATGCTTATGATGAACTAGGACCAAAACTGCAACCAATCGCCTGGGAACAACCAGTGATAGTTTTAGGTATACCTTATGATGGCAGAACTCGCACCGCACCTATTAGCCCAGTAACGGCTTTGCTTTTAGCAGCAAGCGGACAACCAGTGATCATGCACGGTGGAGATTGTTTCCCCACAAAGTACGGTGTACCACTGGTAGAGATTTGGCAGCGGTTAGGAGTTGATTGGACTGGACTATCACTAGAGAAAAGCCAGCAAGTGTTTGAGAAAACTGGACTTGGTTTTGTTTATACTCCTAAGCATTTCCCGTTAACCAATAGTATCTGGGAGTACCGTGATCAGCTTGGCAAGCGTCCACCTTTGGCGACAATGGAACTCATTTGGTGTCCTTATGCAGGAAATGCTCATATTATTGCTGGGTTTGTCCATCCTCCCACAGAAAAATTGTTTCAAAACACCCTAGCATTGCGAGGAGTGACTCAATTGACAACAGTAAAAGGGTTGGAGGGAAGCTGTGAGTTACCACGCGATCGCACTGCTATCATTGGCATAACCAGAACTTCAGAACTGGATGAGACAGGCAATATATCAATAGAACGGTTACACCTGTCCCCTCGTGATTACGGCTTTACGACAAAAAATGAACCTCTCGGCACCACTGAAGAATTAATTGCCGATATACAGGGGGTATTGAATGGTAAACCCTCAGATCTCATGCAAACAGCTTTGTGGAATGGAGGATTTTACCTTTGGCGTTGTGGAATTTGTTCAGATATGCGTGAGGGTATTGCCAAAGCAGAGGAATTATTCACCAGTGATGTGGTTACTCAGAAGTTAGAAGAACTTTCTTCAAACCTTTTATCGTAGTACTGCAGTACTACGATTGTTCCTGTAGTTGCCAGCATTTAACTGGATAGCTTGACTTGGTAGCTAATCTGGATTGGAATTTTGTCTGATAACGTCTGTGTAAATGTACTGTGAACCGAAAATTTCTAATTACCCAGAATCAATTAATATCAATTATTATTAGTATATCTAGTCAGATTTGTTAAAGAAACGATAAAGATTATATGAAAAAAGCTAGAAAACAACCTAAAATTATTTTTCAAATCGTAAAATTATGTATTAGCATGGTTTGTTGCTAGTTAGTTGTAAAAAGTATATTAAGACAAAATGAAAACCATGTTTTTAGCCAGAGCTATTTCATTCTACGTATAACCATCCGGAAATTTCTTTTTTTGTCTAATATCCGAAGTACCTTAAAACCGACTTCAAGTCACTCGCCCTTCGGGCTCAAATTCAAAAAAGGTCATAATAAGATTCGGTTTGAACAGATTTAAGCTATTCGTAACTAACTGGATTTCCAGGTTGATTAGAAAAGAATGAAATAACCTTTATGTTTTGATTCCATCTAAAAGCTAAGGGATATTTTGTACTTATACCGATGCTTTTTTTAAAACTAGCAACTTGGGTTATTATGTTAGATAGAATTGTACAAAAATACTGATTTGTCACACGACGATTTTTTGTCTTGTAACAGATTAGATAAAGCCTAAGATTGCAAGAATTCACTTGAAGTTATTAAATATACATTGAAATTTCATTCAAATCACTAACTGCTCAAAAACTGTACTAAAAGAAAGCCAGATGTCCAAAAAAGAAAAAACGTAGGGAACATCCCATGCGTGTGAAGGTAGTGCGAGCCGGAAAGCTCACGTACGATAGCAAGTAAGATGCTTGTACTGTATTGGGCATAAACTTGAACATTTGGGATGCTCCTAAAACATAGTGCCAAGAAAATCTTTATTACCAAGTTATTCCTGAAAATTTATTTGAAAATTGTGAGAATCAAAATGAACAAAATTTTATAAGTTAATTTATGATTTTCCTGAAAATAGCTTTTCTATGTGTCATATGACAGTCGATAAAGGTTCATCAAATCCCAAAAAGTTAAAGAAGACCCAAATGAAAAAAAAAGAGCGAGCGCAAATCCTTTTGAACAACTAAAAAAGTCTCCTCGATTGCCGTTAGAAGGAAGACATGCAAAAAAAATGCTTTTAGATACAAATAAATATTTGTATAATAATGTCCGTCATCTGGCAAAACACAGAAGGGCAGAAGAGAAAATGATTCCACTATAACTGGTACAAGGCACAAATTTTACAACTAAAATCTTTGGTAGATTTCATACAGGAAAGTTCAACAGGCGGGTGGCTACGTTAATGTCTATTGACTAAGTAATCGCAACAAAGGATGATGAAATATGAACGATATCAGCAACAAGACTGCCGTTCTCTCAACAGCCAAAAAGGAGCTACCAGACAATATCACAGATAAGCAAATCGTGGAAGCAGCTGTGCTGGGCTATCCGCTGATTGACGACTGTGTGGTACTGGTTCGGGAAGGAAAAACTTCCAAACCAGAACTAGTTACCTATCTGGTTGCAGGAGGATCATTCTCGTTGGAGAAGCTACAGTCCCACTTGCAAGGTGTGCTTCCTGCTGCCATAATACCAAAATATTATGTTAAAGTATCTAGCCTTCCGCTCACCGACCAAGGAGTGGTAGACGAACAAGCTTTAGTAAATTTGGAAGTGATCGACTCCGACTTAGTGCAGCGATGGGAAGAGCGAGTGCGATACGCCCTTGGGCGTCTGCGCTCTGCGCAATCGCTCCTTGAAGTCAATCAAGCCGCAGTAGTGGTTCAAGAACACACAGAAAAAAACCCGCCGCTGCATCTATTGGATGTACTTCCTGAGTGGAAAGTTGCGAATGACAGCACACCTCACCCTACGAAAATTGTTCCTCAAGCAAGCACACAGAAGTCAGACTCTATTGCCATCAGTCATGGTGAACCGCTACAGTTACCAACAGATGCTCCAGAGAATCTTTCCCAAGTGCTACTCACAGCGGCTATTGAAGCATCAGAGCGAGGAATTGTCTACATCCACCCTGACGGTTCCGAAACCATTCAGTCTTATGAGGCATTGCTTGAAGAAGCACAACGGCTGCTAGGAGGCTTAAGAAAGCTAGGTCTTGAGCCTCAAGACAAAGTCATTTTACAATTAGACCGATATCAAGACTTCATTTTGGCATTCTGGGGATGTATTTTGGGAGGTTTCGTCCCAGTACCCATAACGATCGCATCTAACTACAACGATCCATCCGACAGTAATGTCAAAAAGCTACAAAATGCATGTCTGGTTTTAAATCAACCGATAGTGCTGACTAATGGTAGCATTGCCCCTCAGATTCGCACGCTGTCTAATCAGTTGAACCTTGAGAACTTGCAAGTTGAGACAGTCGAGGACTTGCGCTCGCACGAGCCAGATAAAAATTGGCACCCCAGTCAGCCAGATGATTTAGCATTATTATTGCTCACCTCTGGTAGTACCGGTATGTCTAAGGGAGTGACGCTGACACATCGTAATATCATAAGCAGTGTCGCTGGCACATCCCAAATCAATCATCTCACAAGCCAAGATATCTCGTTGAACTGGCTACCCCTGGATCACCCTGGTCCCTTGATTCGGTGTGTCATCAGATGTATCTTTTTAGGATGCCAGCAAATCCATGCTCCTACTGCGATAGTTTTGCAAGATATCCTGAAATGGCTGGATCTCATCGAGCGTTATCGAGTGACGACGACTTGGGCACCAAATTTTGCTTTTGCTTTGCTGAGCGAACGTGCTATTGAAATCGAGCAGGGGCGTTGGAACTTATCCTCAGTCAAGTCTTTTCTAAATACGGCTGAGCCTATTGTCCCTCAGACAGCACAAAGGGTGCGAGAACTGCTTTCACCTCACGGGCTAAGAGATAATGCGATGCATTCTTCTTGGGGTATGGCTGAAACTTCCTCAGGTGTGACTTCTTCCGAAGAATATTTGCTAAACACCTCAATACCCCAATATGCTTCCTTTGCAGAATTAGGCTCCCCGATTCCTGGGATTTCCCTTCGCATCGTGAACGACAATCAGGAAGTTGTCAACGAGCAAACAATTGGCTATCTGCAAGTCAAAGGCTCTACTGTCACCTCAGGTTATTATCAAAATCCCGCACTCAACCAAGAAGTATTCACTGAGGATGGTTGGTTTAATACTGGGGATTTAGGATTTCTGCATAACGGGCGTCTAACCATTACAGGGCGGACAAAAAATATTATTATTATCAACGGTGTCAATTACTATTCTCATGAAATTGAACAGGTGGTGGAAGCAGTTGCAGGAGTGGAGGTGTCTTACACCGCAGCCTGTGCGACTCGGCAAGTTGGTAGTAATACTGATGATTTAATTGTCTTTTTCCACACTTGTATTGATGAGGATAACCGCTTAAGAGAACTGTTAAAAGAGATTCGTAAAAAGGTTGTCAGCAAGATAGGAATAAGACCTGCTTATTTGATTCCAGTTGAGAAAGAGGTCATACCTAAGACATCAATCGGCAAAATTCAGCACGCGCAACTCAAAAAGAGCTTTGAAGCTGGTGAGTTTGATTCTATACTCAAGCGAGTTGATATTTTGCTTGAAAATGACAAGACTCTGCCAGACTGGTTTTACCGCCCAATATGGCGACGGAAAGAAACGGTTGCTTTAGACATTAAACCCCAGACGGGTCTGGTTTTGGTATTTTTGGACTCATTGGGTTTGGGAGAGGTTTTGTGCGCTGAGCTAGGTAAACTCAACCAGCCTTATGTTAGCATTGAGGCTGGGACAGACTTTGCCAAACTAGCCGATAATCGCTATCGCATTGCTCCAGAAAATCCGGACCACTATCGACAACTGCTGGAATTTCTCTCAATAGCAACAAACAAGCTTCCAATTGAACAAATCTTACATTTGTGGACTTATGACCAGTATGCTGGAGAAATTTCTAGCTTGGAAGCGCTAGAGCAGGCACAACAGCGAGGAGTTTATAGTCTGCTTTTCTTAGTTCAGGCATTGGAGCAAGTTCAACGTTCGCAGACGCCAGTGCGGCTGCAGGTGATTGCAAGCTTAAGCCAAGCCACCTCAAACGAAGAAAAAATTGCTTGCGAGCGATCGCCCCTACCAGGACTTGTTAAAACAATCTCCGCAGAATTGCCCTCGTTGGATACTCGTCATCTCGATCTGCCTGTGCAAAACAGCGAAGTCAATGCAGCATACATTCTTCAAGAACTCCAAGTCATTCAGAAAGAGCAAGAAGTTGCTTACCGCAATGGGCAGCGTCTAGTACCTTACCTAGAAAAGGTGGACTTGCGCCAGGAAGAAAAGCAAGAACTTCCCTTCAAACCAAGGGGAATGTATCTGATATCTGGCGGACTAGGAGGCGTTGGTGTAGAGATTGCGAAGTATCTTTTAAAGCAGTATAATGCTCGTTTGCTGTTGGTAGGTAGAACTCCCCTGCCGGAAAGAAGTACATGGGAAACTCATCTGCAACAAGAAAATGCTGTTTCCGAGCGCATTCGAGCTTATCTATCCTTAGAGCAACTCGAAGGAGAGGTCATTTATGAAGCCGTTGATATTTGCGATTTGACCAAGTTGCAGCAGGTGGTTGAGCAGCGTTGTGCCAGTTGGCAATGCGAGCTAAATGGAGTTATCCATTTGGCAGGGATTCCCACAAGACGCCTGCTACTTGAGGAAATGCCGGATAGCTTTGCAGCGACACTTCGTCCCAAGGTTTTCGGCACATGGACACTGCATCAACTGATCAAGAACCAGCCAGACAGTGTTTTCATCAGCTTTTCTTCAGTGAACAGTTTCTTTGGAGGGTTTAGTGCAGGTGCTTACGCGGCTGCTAACCGTTTTGTAGATGCCTTTTCTCACTACCAGCGTCAGAGTTCATTGCACAGCTATTGCTTTGCCTGGAGTATGTGGGATGAGGTGGGCATGAGCCGCAACTACCAAATGAAAGATTTGACGCTTGCCCGAGGATACCATGCCATGACAAGTGAGCAGGGATTGCAATCATTGCTCACTCTTTTGCATCATAACCAGACACAACTTTTGGTGGGACTGGATGCTAGTAAACGTCCGATTCGACGATACATTAAGACAGAATCTTATCGTATCCAGAAATTATCTGCCCATTTTACTGCCTCAGTCCCTGTAGCCAAGTTGCAAGAGTTAGAGGTGCGCGATCGCTTCGGAACTCCATCCACTTGCGATTTTGTGCAGCTTGAAGAAATGCCACTCTTGGCAACAGGTGAAATTGATCGAGAACAACTTATTACCACAGAACGTCGTCAAGGTCAAGCATCTGAGCGAGTCGCACCAAGGAACGAGTTGGAACGCCAAATTGCTAGCATCTGGCAAGAAGTGTTGAGTGTTTCACAAGTGGGTATTTATGACAACTTTTTTGAGTTGGGCGGGCATTCACTGCTGGCAATGCAAGTGATTTCTCGAATTCGCCAAGCTTGCTGTGCAGAAATTCCGCTACAGTTGCTGTTTGAGACACCAACGATTGAAGGTTTAGCTCAAGCCATTGCCCAGAATCAGAATCAGGATACCGATACCAGAAAACACCAAACCATTTCTCAAAGGGATAACCAAGAACCAGCCCCCTTATCATTTGCGCAACAGCGACTATGGTTTTTGGAACAACTAGAGCCGGGTAAGTCAGCGTATCATATTACTAAGGCACTGCAGTTGCAAGGCGACCTCAATGTGGCGGTGCTGCAACAGACTTTAGATGCAATTGTCGCCCACCACGAAGCACTACGAACCAACTTCATTGCATCCGATGGTAACCCTGTGCAGGTCATTTGCCAACCGAGATCAGTAGAACTGGTTGTGATTGACCTGAAAGATTGTCCGGAAACAGAACGCACAACCGTTGTAGAACGTCTGGTACAAGATGAAGCGCAACGCCCCTTTAACCTAACATCAGATTTAATGCTACGCGGGAGTTTGCTGCAACTATCCCCACAAGAAAACATCTTGCTGTTGGTTATGCACCACATCGCCTCTGATGGTTGGTCGATGAGCATTTTATTTGAGCAGTTGACAACTCTCTACGAAGCGTTCTTAAACGCAAAGCCCAATCCGCTGCCACAATTGCCGATTCAATATGCTGATTTTGCTGTTTGGCAACGCCAATGGCTCTCTGGTGAGGTGCTAGAAAAGCAACTCAACTATTGGAAACAGCAGCTAGCAAGTGCTACCCCAGTACTGGAATTGCCCACGGATAAACCAAGACCACCAATTCAGACTTACCGGGGTGCAAAACAATCCTTCGTACTACCTCAAAGCTTGGGTGTACAGCTGCATGCACTGTCACGACAAGAGGGTGTGACTTTGTTCATGACATTGTTGGCAGCATTCCAGATCCAGCTGTACCGCTATAGCAGACAAGAAGACATCGTTGTTGGTTCTCCCATTGCTGGTCGAAATTTAGCGGAAATTGAAGACTTAATTGGATTTTTTGCCAATACCCTTGTACTACGTACTGATTTGTCGGGCAAGCCCAGTTTTCAGGAACTATTACAAAGGGTGCGCGAAATCGCTTTGAGTGCCTACGCCCACCAAGACTTGCCCTTTGAAAAACTGGTCGAAGAACTGCAACCAGAGCGATCGCTCTCGTATCACCCAATATTTCAGGTCATGTTTGTTTTCCTGAATACACCGAAACAAACATTGGAATTGCCAGAACTCAGCATCTCTTCCATAGAAGTGGATAATTTTGCATCCCAGTTTGATTTGACTTTGTCAATGAAGGAAACAGAACAGGGATTACAGGGGTTATGGGAATACAGCACTGACCTGTTTGAGGATGCGACAATTACCCGTATGAGTGGGCATTTCCAAACATTGCTTGAGGCAATTGTTGCTAATCCGAATGGTTTCATCTCAGAATTTCCGTTACTAACTGCTCCAGAACAACGACTTTTGCTCCAGTGGAATAACACTCAGGCAAATTACTCCAAACAATCGTGTATCTATCAATTGTTTGAGACTCAGGTAGAGAAGACACCGGATGCTGTAGCTATAGTTTTTGGCAGGGAGCAACTTACTTACAAGCAGCTCAATGAGCGAGCAAATCAACTAGCGCATTATTTGAAACAGCTAGGAGTAAAACCAGATGTCTTGGTGGGAATTTGTGTAGAGCGTTCCATAGAAATGGTGCTAGGACTTTTGGCTATCCTCAAAGCTGGTGGAGCATACGTTCCTCTAGATCCGGCATATCCTCAAGAACGGGTAGATTCCATCTTGTCTGATTCTCAGGTATCAGTGTTGTTAACTGATACTAAAAAATCACTTGCTGTTGCCGTAGACACAACAGTCATCTGTTTAGATACAGATTGGGAAAACATTGCCACCCACAGTGTAGAAAATCCCGCGCCGAGCGCTACCGCCGACAATCTGGCATACGTCATCTATACATCAGGCTCGACTGGTAAGCCTAAAGGCGTACAAATTCCGCATGGTGCTTTAGTCAATTTCTTAACATCCATGCAATGCGAACCAGGATTAACACAGGCGGATGTACTCCTAGCAGTGACAACAATATCATTTGACATTGCTGCCTTGGAACTGTACTTACCCCTGATCACTGGTGCACGTATTGTATTGGCGACAAGGGAAGTGGCGAGCGATGGCTCTTTGCTGAGTGAACTCATTGCTGATGCTGGTGCTACATTGATGCAAGCCACTCCAGCCACTTGGCGGATGTTGCTTACTGCTGAATGGGCTGGTGTTCCTGGGTTGAAAATTCTCTCCGGCGGTGAGGCTTTATCTAGTGACTTGGCACGGGAATTATTAGCAACAGGGGCTGTTGTTTGGAATATGTACGGTCCTACTGAGACAACTATTTGGTCAACTCTGTTAGAAGTAAAAGCAACGCAACTGTCTCATGCTACAGTGCCCATTGGACGTCCAATTGCCAACACGCAAATTTATCTGCTTGACTCTCATATGCAGCCAGTCCCCATTGGCGTCTCTGGCGAACTACACATCGGCGGTGACGGACTTGCGCGAGGCTACCTCAACCGTCCAGACTTGACTGATCTTAAATTCATCCCCAACCCCTTTTCCCAGACAAAGGAAGCACGTCTCTATAAAACTGGCGACTTAGCCCGATACTTGCCTGATGGCAAGATAGAATACATTGAACGCATTGATAACCAAGTCAAAGTACGGGGATTCCGCATAGAATTAGGAGAGATAGAGGCTGTACTGAGCCAACATCCAGCGATACTCCAAACTGTAGTCATAGCTTATGAAGCTGTACCAGGCGATAAACGCTTAGTAGCCTACATTGTTCCCAATCAAGATTCAGTACCTATAACTAGTGAGTTGCGTCTCTATCTTAGAGAAAGGTTACCTGAATACATGGTACCATTCGCTTATCTTTTGTTAGAAGCTCTACCCCTCACTCCTAACGGCAAAGTCAACCGCCGCGCCCTTCCAGCACCCGAGTCAGTCAAGCAAGAATTAGAAGCAGACTTTGTTGCTCCCCGCAATGAGTTAGAACGCCAAATAGCACAGATTTGGGAAGAAATTTTAGGTATCCAACCAGTTGGCGTTACGGTTAACTTCTTTGATTTAGGAGGACATTCCTTACTAGCAGTACGCTTATTCGCGCAGATAGAGAAGAAATTCGGCAAAAAACTTCCCTTATCCACTCTTTTCCAATCAGGTACAGTAGAAGCTCTTGCCGAGATGCTCCATTCTGAAGAAGAAAAACCAGTTGGTGAGCAGGTTTTGGTAACGGCACGTGGCGATGACAAATCCGGTACACTTTGGTCATCCTTGGTACCAATTCAACCAAATGGTTCCAAGCGACCTTTCTTCTGTATCCATCCTCTAGGTGGAGAAATCTTGTGTTATCGTCCTTTAGCATTACATCTGGGTTCGGATCAACCAGTTTATGGAATACAACCACAAGGGTTAGATGGAAAACACACTCCTTTAACCCGGATTGAAGACATGGCAGCCCACTATATTAAAGAAATCCAAACTATTCAGCCCAATGGTCCTTACTATTTAGGAGGTTATTCCTTGGGTGGTATCATTGCTTATGAAATGGCACAGCAACTCCACTCTCTAGGTGAGAAAGTCGGTGTTCTAGCTATGCTTGATACTTCTCGTCCAGGTACTGAGACACGATTACCCTTTGTACTCAGAGTTTTTGAGCACATAAATAATATCATACAAGAAGGACCTACCTACCTACAACAAAAGCTTGTGGGCTGGAGTGAGTGGGGCACGTACCATCTCCGAGACAAATATCGGCGTTTGTTGGAAAAGTCGGAAATTTTACCTGAAGGCGACGAACATTTAGATGTTATGGCTGCTAATGTCCAAGCTATTGAGCAGTATACCTTCAAACCATATCCTGGTCAAATGGCTGTGTTTCGGACTGACGATAAAAATCGGGACGATGCTGTCGGTGTAAAATATGATCCCCAATTTGGTTGGGGCGAGGTAACCGGTGGAGTAGATGTCTATCATCTTCCCGGTTCTCACCTTTCCTTCCTTGATGAACCCGATGTACAAGTATTGGCAGAGCAATTGAAGCTTTGCTTAGAAAAGGCGCAGGCTGCGGAATTAACCAATTAACATCAAGTCCGCTTAATTACTTGTAATTTCTGCGTTACCTCACCCCAACCCTCTCCTTAATAAGGAGAGGGTGCCGCAGGCGGGTGAGGTTCTTCATTTTTTATTGGAAGTAGATACCAAAACAGCAATAAGATAATTCGTCAGAGTATGGGCATCTACTCCCAATTCTGTGCGCTCTTGTGCTGCTAAAATTGCTGCTTGAGAATGCCACCAAGCACCAGTTGCAACAATCTCCTCTACAGAAATCTTTTTAGAAGAAGCTTGCGCCAATAATCCGCCAATCAACCCAGTTAAGACATCCCCACTACCACCACGCGCCAAGGCTGGGGTACTTTCGGGATTAATCCAGACGGTTCCTTGGGAGTTGGCAATAACAGTCCTTGCACCTTTCAATAACACCACTGCACCACTTTGCGCCGCCGCTTCCCGCGTTGCTTTCACCCTGTGCTGATTAGCATCAGCAATTTCAGGAAACAATCGCTTGAATTCACCAGTGTGTGGTGTTAGTACGGTACTATTTTGTCGTTTTTGTAACGTATTGATGGTTCCCATCTCAGCCAAGATATTCAATCCGTCAGCATCTAGAAGTAAGGGGCTAGTGCTATCTAATACTTCTTGTAAAATCGGGCTGGCATCTCGGGTTAAGCCGGGACCACAGGCGATCGCACTAAATGAATTCAAATCTGTTTTGGCTGGGAGTTGCAGTTGGGCTATCGCCCCAGATTCTGTTTCCGGACAACCAATAATCAAAGCTTCAGGTAACTGCGCCACCATGATTGATTTGAGAGATTCTGGTACAGCAATTGAGAGCATACCGACACCACTTGCTCGCGCACCCAACCCAGTTAAGATTGCTCCTCCCGAATACCGACGCGAACCACAAATCAACAGCAAATGTCCTTCCTTATATTTATGCGTAACTGGCGGACGGGGTAAAGGCAGAGTGGAGAGGGCTGTTGTTTTTGTGATGCGTTTAGTACTTGGTGAATTTTCCAGTACCACTTGTATATCAGCCAAGGGAATGTCAAAATCTATTAACTCAGCTTTACCGACATAATCGAGAGCTTGGTCTTGCAATAAACCCTGCTTCCACAAACCTAAGCACAACGTGTGCGTAGCACGTACCGCAGTTCCTAAAACTTCACCAGTATCTGTGTGCAACCCCGAAGGTAAATCGATACTAATAATCGGTTTGTCCCATTCATTCAGCTGATTGATAGCGCTAGCGACTGGATCTGTGAGCGTTCTTTCTAAGCCAAATCCAAACAACCCATCAATCAATAAATCACAATCTTGCAGTGGCTCAATTGAGTCATAACACGGTAAACCCAAACTTTTAGCGTACTGCAAGTGCTGCGAAGTTAATTCCTTGAGCTTAGAGAAAGGGCAATATATTAAGACTTCATAGCCACGAAAGTATAACTCTCGCGCAACAACCAAAGCATCACCACCATTATGACCAGGACCTGTGAGAATTCCTACGCGGGATACGGACAGGTGCGGAGAACTTCTGTTGTGCTCGCCTGGTCCCCAAGAAAGGGGGTAAATATCCTGAACACGACGGGCAATAAGTCCTGCCACTTTTTCCATCAAAGCTACCACAGGCATTCCGGCTGCAAAAATACGCTCTTCGATATCGTGCATTTGCTGTGCGGTGACGATGACTTGTGCAATTTTTTCTTGCCTGTCTTTCATTAGTCCTGAGTCCTAAAGTTCTGAGTTTTGAGTAATGAATGCTAAATATTGTGTTTAAATTTATTTAAAAAATTTATCCTGTTCCAGTCCATTTTAATGGACTTCGTCTATGAGCCTGGGACTTACAGTCCTTGGCGGACGAGAACCCAGTCCAATAATCTATAATAACTTTGGCATTTATTTTAGCAGGTACAAGATACTAAGTTATCCTCTGTCCATTTTCTAATTAATATGTGGTACTTTTAATAACAATAAGAGCCAATAATCCCTTCTTAAGTTATGCATCTAACTGGTCCGGAACGTAAGAAATTACGCGACGCTATTCTCAGTGCTTATCGAAGCAAAGCTGATTTAGAAATGATGGTTGATGATGAATTAGAGGAAAATTTAGATGCAATCGCTGGAGGAGCAAATCTGACTCAAGTTGTTTTTAATTTGATGAAATGGGCTGAGGCAAGAGGTAAATTAGACTACCTAATTATCGCTGCACATGAGACAAACCCAGATAATCAAGAGTTAAAAAAGTTTTATAAAACTATATTTCAGCAAAGATTTATTATTAATACCGCCCCAATAAATATTACTGCAAATACAGGTCCAGAGATTGATTGGCTAGGACCAACAGAAGAACTACAACTTCAAGGTTTATTTCAGTCGGAACCAGATTTTTGGGATGTTGGCTTTTTGAAGAGAGCCATTGAACAAATAACATCTGTATGTCGGATTGAAATAAACTCGCGCAAAATTGGAACGGGTGTTCTAATAGCAGATAATCTTGTACTGACAAATTACCACGTTCTCAAGCCGAATGAAAATGGAGATATGCAAACCAATGCTCTCAATGCAGTTTTGCGTTTTGGCTGTTTGAGTTCAAATTCCGGAAACGAGACAGACGGACTGGTATTTAAATTAGAAAGTCAGCAACCAATTCTACACTCTAGTCCGATCGACAAACTTGATTATGTTTTGCTGCAAGTGGAGAAACGTCTTCTCGACGCCAAGGATATTAAACCTGCTTGTTGGGATGCGAATTATCTTCCCGTTAAAGGGATGGGAATCCATCTTCTGCAACATCCCGAAGGGGACTCAATGAAAATATCTATCAGTCGTGATGGGATAACTGGATTTTATCAGGAGAGAGGATTAGTTCAATATGTTAACAAAACTGCCTTGGGGTCGAGTGGTGCGCCATGCTTTGATGATGATTGGAAAATAGTCGCTTTGCATCATGCTCAACGAGCCAAAAGTTTTGGTACTATCCGCGAAGGAATTTTATTTAGTGCCATTTATCAGGAAATTAAAGATTACCTTAAAAGATAGATAACTAATAACTGATATGACGAGACGTATTATTACAACACAACTAGAGGCAAATACTTCTTCCAACATTGATGGTTATTTTGATAAGCTCATCAAATACATTCCCTCGGAAATTGTTGTGGGTTGGATAGCTGTAAAAGGACTTCTTATCAGCGATAATGAGATTCCCAGTAATAGTTTATTGTGGATTTTATTTATTGTTTTTACTGGCTTAACTGCTGTTTATATTTTCAAGCAAACTTCAGAACCTAGAAAACCGCCAGCCATCACTCAAGTTCTCATTTCTACAGGTGCATTTATTGTTTGGGTAATTGCTTTAGGAGAGCCATTTTCTTCATTACCATTTTACCGTCCTGTTTATGGTTCGGTAGTTTTGATTCTTTATAGTCTCATAGTGCCTTTATTTAATCCTCCTGAAGGAGAAAAAGTTAAATGAAATGACGATAAATTTAAAGAAATCTTCACAGAAAGAATTAATAGAAGCTATTCTTAACGCTTATCCCGATGAAGGAGATCTAAAGATGCTCCTTGATTTGGAACTAGATATGAATCTAGAGGAAATCAAGGAGGGTAAAAATTATAAACAAATTGTCTATAACTTGATTAATAAAGCAGAAAGAGAAGGTTTTTTAAAACAATTCATTGAGGCTGCTCATTCAGAAAAACCTGAAAATCAGAAATTAAAAGCTATTAAAGAGAAATTATTTTCATCTATTTTTGACCATATTGATGACTCATTATATATAAGTCAAATTTCAAACGAACAATGGAATAATTTATGTCTCATACTGTCTGAAATTAAGTTGAGTTTACTTGGTCGAGTCTGTCGTATAACTCTAGAAAATTTTACCAAAACTCAAGATGTATTAGGTAATTATCCAGAATTAGCAGATCTGGAAAGTTTAGGTGTATTAAAGACTATACTCTTAAACAAATGTCCTCGGAATGATAAAGGTATACCAAGTATTGTTGAATTTGCTGAACGTCTGTCGAAGGAAAAGGAAGTTGGAGAATCTCACCAAAATAAATTAAATCAGTGGGTGGGAAAGATAGCCCAGGAACTGAATCTCACTTTGCCAACTTATTTTGAGGATCAATCATCTGCTACTCTTCAATCTTATCTGCTGATTACAGTTTCTCCTAGTCCGAAAAGTGCTAAAAAGTTCTATCTGGAAGCTGAATTGATTCGGGATTATCTACCGAATGATGCTAAAGGAAAACTTATAAAAATTGATTTAAATCAGGAATCAGTAAAATTAGAGTGTTCTTTTGAAGAAATCGCAGAGAATATTCATCAATTTATAAGTATTGCTAAAACTGAACACCTCAAACAATACAAACATTATTTAACTGTAGAGATCTTTTTACCTTTACAACTTTTAGGTAAAAGTCTAGACTTAGAACAAATATCGATTGGCTTCAACCGCAGAAAACCAATAGGGAATGAATACAAATTTTTGGTACGTTCTCTTGACCGCTTTATCAGTAATTATGGCGAATATAGCAATCGACTCTCTTTAAGATGGGAACAGTTAACAAAGTGGGTTAAAACAAGACTTTCACAGACAGACTTACAAAATAAAATTTATCATATCTCTCAAGTCGATGACTGCAATTGGGATGAAATACAAGCTGAGTTGGAAATCAAAGAAAAGCTAGGAGTCAAGATGACTTGCTGTTTTCCTGAATCTGATTTAGATAAAGAGGAGTTGTTTATTGCTGTTTTAAGAGGAGGAGTCCCAATAGCTTTATGGACAAGAACGGCTCATATTCCTAATATAGAGAAAGAATTTGACGAGCTATTAAATATTGAATGTTTTCAAGGAGATTTCAGTTACTTAATTGAATCAGTATGGAAACTCCGTAAAAAAGCTCATGCGAGAAGAGACAAAGAAAATTATTTAGGCTATCATCTGGGATTTTTATGTGATAATCCTAATCGAGTACCTTTTCATCTGCAAAATCAATCGCTTATCGAAACAGGTATGTAGAATGAACAGTTATCAGTTACCAGTTACCAGTTACCAGTTACCAGTTACCAGTTATCAATTGTTCACTGTTTACTGTTCACTGATTCAGTCATATAGATTTAAGATAAATTGAAAATATGGAAGACTGGCGATTTTTTCATGGTAATGGCGAGCAAATAATGGAAGATGAGGTGAAAGAGAAATTCAAAAATCTGAAACCTCCTCCTTGGCGACGCTTTAGTAAAAAAGAAGATGTTCCAAATGATGGACGCTGGGAAAAACTCTTGAATTTGGCGCAAGAAAAAGACAGGAATAAAAAAAGGGGTGAAATTTTTCGTATATCCCGTGACGCCAATGATGTTATAAATGCAGTTAACGCTGCTATTTATTTACGAAGACCTTTGCTAGTGACGGGTAAACCTGGTTCGGGTAAAACTTCTTTGGCTTATGCGATCGCCTATGAATTAAACCTAGGTCCAGTCTTATCTTGGGGAATCACAGCTCGTTCCACCTTACAGGAAGGTCTTTATCGTTACGATGCGATCGCCAGACTCCAAGATGCTCAACAAAAAGAAGACCAAGATATTGGTAAGTATATTACATTGGGTGCTTTGGGAACAGCTTTTTTACCTTCTTTGTTACCAAGAGTTCTCCTAATTGACGAAATCGATAAAAGCGATATTAATTTTCCCAACGATTTATTAAATATTTTTGAGGAGGGAGAGTTTCAGATTCCAGAGTTAGTCAGACGAGCAAAATCTCAAGGGGAAGATAAGCAAGAAAATAACCAAGAAAAGCGTATATTTAAAGTAGATACCCGAGACCAAGATATTGATGTTGACATTGTAGGGGGTTGGGTACGCTGCTATGCTTTCCCTATCATTGTGATGACGAGCAATGGAGAACGAGATTTTCCGCCAGCTTTTAAACGGCGATGCGTACGAGTAGAAATGCCAGAACCGAAAGAAGAAGCTCTCAAAGCAATTGTTAAAGCTCATTTTAAAGATGAGGAAAGCCTTGCTCAAGATGCTGAAGCAAAAATTAATGAGTTAATCAAAGAGTTTTTGTCAGATAATAAATCAGATAAAAATCAAAATGTTGAACGAGCGACAGACCAGTTATTGAATACAATTTATTTACTCACCCGTGATGTGAGTCCAAAAGCAGCGGATGAAAAATCGATTAAAGATATTTTATTCAGAAGCTTAAATCAGTGAACAGAAAAAAACGTAAAATCTAGAAACCCGGTTTCTTCAAGAAACCGGGTTTCTGACAGAGTACGGCACCATCGATAATTCTCGATAACTCAAGGTGCGTTAGCCTTCGGCATAACACACCCTACGTCTGATAACCCACAATCCTAACTATCCATGACTCATGATCCATCTGCAACCAACAATAAATTTAATCAACTGATTGCAGCTTTAGGAAAAGATTTAGGATTAACCGGGGAAGAAATCGCCGATATTCTCTGGCTGACTCTTCAACGTCAGGAAAATGGCGAGAGAAAAACTCATACGACTTCACAACAACCAAAGCAAGCAACCACATCAAAACCATCAAATCCTACCCCTGCAAACAACAACATTTCTGAACCTCCCCAAATTCCTTCCCCGACAGCAGCAATTTATCCAGAAACTCCATCTCAGAAATCTCAAACTTCTTCTGAAAGTAAAGCGCTTCCCTTGCGTATACCGGATGCGCCTTCGCTGCGAGAACCCTTAACATTGGCGCAGGCGCTAAAACCTTTAATGCGTCGGGTTGATTCTGGAAGAAAAACGGTATTAGATGAGAAGAGTACAGTTGAGCGTTTTGCTGCTGAGGGAATCTGTATTCCTGTGCTGAAATCTGAACCAGAAGCTTGGTTAGATGTCGCTTTGGTTGTTGATGAAAGCAAATCAATGCTGATTTGGCGACACACGATTTGGGAACTCAAACGACTACTGGAACATTATGGTGTTTTTCGGGATGTACGCACTTGGGGATTAGTCAGCGATGAAGATGGAGAAATCTATATTCGTCCGGGAATTGGAAAAGCAGCAAACCACCAACGCCTTGCGAGTCCCCGCGAATTGATTGATCCAAGCAGTCGCCGTTTGGTTTTAGTTGTGAGTGATTGCGTCGCAGCTATTTGGCGTGATGGTACTGTTGTGAATGAGGCGATAAAAGTTTGGACGAATACTCAACCAGTGGCGCTGATCCAGATGTTACCCGATTCGTTGTGGTTAAGAACTGGTTTGGGTAGTGGTGCTTCGGTACGCTTGGGAAGTTTGACGCCTGGAGTCGCGAACCAAAACTTATTCATCAAAGAACTTTTGTTGTGGAAGGATATCAATAATATAGAAGGTGAAATCAAACTCCCAGTTTTGACTTTAGAACCAGAGATGACTTTGGCTTGGAGTCAAATGGTAGCAGGAAAAAGTGATGCGGAAGCTTCTGGATTTGTTTTCCCCTCCCAAGTAACTTCCCAAAGAACTTCCCAAGAAAAAGTTCATCCCACCAAACGACAACCACAAACAACTCAAAATCAATTGACTTCCCAAGAGCGAGTGTATCGCTTTCGCATGACAGCTTCACCAATGGCGCGGAAATTAGCAGGGTTATTAGCCGCTGCACCAGTGATGAGTTTACCTGTGGTGCGGTTGATTCAAGAAACCATGTTACCCAAGTCTCGCCAAGTTCATGTTGCAGAAGTCTTTTTGGGAGGTTTGTTAAAACCTTTAACGCCGATTGAGACAGATACCAATCCTGATACGGTGCAGTATGATTTCATGGATGATCAGATCCGGAGTATCTTGTTGGAAGATTCACCTGTCAGAGATTCGGCTGATGTCTTAGATGCTGTTTCTAAATATGTCGCAGGATTATTAGGGAAGTCTTTAGAAGAATTTGTCGCTGTTTTGAAAGCGCCGGGTGAGACGGATGATGAACAAGTGAAGCCTTTTGCTGTGATGGCGGTTAAGGTTTTGAAACAGTTGGGTGGAGATTATAAGCGTTTTGCAGAAGAGATAGAAAAGTCTTCTCAAGTAGAGATTGAACTACGTTCTGCTGTGGGGATTGACTATACCCATTTGCGTAACTTACTCGCAGCAGAAAAATGGAAACAAGCTGATGAAGAAACAGTCAGAGTGATCCTTCAAGCAGCCAGACAACAAAAGAAAGGCGTTTTAGAAGTCAAAGATATAGATGGATTTTCTTGTGAAGACTTAAAGACTGTTAACCAACTCTGGGAAAATTACAGCAAGGGACGTTTCGGCTTCGGCGTTCAGAAGCAGATTTATCAAAGTCTTGGTGGTACTATTGAGTACGATTGGCAAACTTGGCAAGATTTTGGAGAACGTATCGGATGGCGTAGAAACAGTGAATGGATTGACTACACAGACTTTACTTTTTCTGTTGATGCTGCGATCGGACACTTACCGACTTGGGTTAACTTATTTCTTCTAGATGTACCTGGGTATAGGAGAGGAAAAATTAGAAGTTTCTTGTCTCGAATCGAGACTTGTCACCTGAGTTCCTTCTCACCCCACCCAACTTTTGAGTTTGATGTTATCACAGTAAATGCTCAAGGACTGGAAATTAAACGAGAAAAACGCCAAGCTACTTATTACCTTGAAAATTTAGAAGATAATATCACCCTAGAAATGGTGGCTATCCCCGGTAGTAAATTTATGATGGGTTCGCCAGAAGGAGAAGGATATGAAAGCGAAAAACCTCAGCATGAAGTCACTGTTCAACCTTTCTTCATCGGTAAATATCCCATCACGCAAGCACAATGGCGAGTCGTAGCCGCATTACCCCAAGTAAACCGAGAGTTAAAGCCAGATCCATCTGGTTTTAAAGGTGATGACTTTCCTGTGGAATGCGTTTCCTGGTATGATGTAGTAGAGTTTTGTGCTAGATTATCTAAAAAGACAGGAAAAGATTATCGACTTCCGAGCGAAGCGGAGTGGGAATACGCCTGTCGTGCTAGAACCACAACACCATTTCATTTTGGTGAAACTCTGACAGATAAGTTAGCAAATTACCGTGCCAACGAAACGTTTGCTGACGAACCAAAAGGTGAGTATCGAGAAAAAACTACATCTGTAGGAACTTTCTCCCCTAACGCCTTTGGTTTATATGACATGCATGGAAATGTGTGGGAATGGTGCGAAGACTCTTGGCATGAAAATTACCAGGAAGCGCCAACAGATGGAAGTGCTTGGCACGGGAAAAATGCTCTTCCCAAAAAACAAAAAAATATAACTCAACAAAAAGAGAAGAGTGGTCTTGGTTCAACACTCGGCAATATCTGGAAAAATATCAGGGGTCAAAAAGATAACGAAGAAGCGCTGGAAGAATTAAGCTATAATGAGAATGATTATCGGCTGCTGCGCGGTGGTTCGTGGTACGACTTTCCTCGAAATTGCCGTTCTGCTGACCGCCTCAGGGGCATTCCCGACGACAACAACGATATCGGTTTTCGGGTTGTTTGTGCTGTTCCTGCGAGGACTCTTCAGTAGCCCTTGACACTTTTGCACTTTTACCCTCTACCCTTTTTTCTTTTTTCTCTTTGTTAGCGAAGCGGAGCGGAGCGATCTAATTTATTTTGGGTTTTTGAGTTGAGAGTTGTTCTGCTCTCCTTATTATAATACTTGAAAACTGCATCACACACAAGCTTGACTTTTCTCGTTTTTCTCGTTCCTATGCTCTGCATGGGAATGCCTTGAGGGAGGCTCTGCCTTCCAATGATTATATCCTACTGTGTACAGACAAGTGCTCGAATTAGCCAAAATCTTGGAACCTCACCCTGCCCTGTCGGGCATCCCTCTCCTTGCTAAGGAGAGGGAAAGATTTTTGCTTAGCGAAAAGCGAGGGTGAGGTTTTGAGCGATTCGGTATGTACACGGTAGATGATATAAGTCCTAATGCTACTGTGTACAGATAAGTGCTCGAATTAGCCAAAATCTCTGAACCTCACCCTGCCCTGTCGGGCATCCCTCTCCGCGAGTTCGCAGAGGAAAAGATTTTTGCGTAGCGAAAAGCGAGGGTGAGGTTTTGAGCGATTCGGTATGTACACGGTAGATGATATAAGTCCTAATGCTACTGTGTACAGATAAGTGCTCGAATTAGCCAAAATCTTGGAACCTCACCCTGCCCTGTCGGGCATCCCTCTCCGCGAGTTCGCAGAGGGAAAGATTTTTGCGTAGCGAAAAGCGAGGGTGAGGTTTTGAGCGATTCGGTATGTACAGGAAGGAACAAGAAACATCTTCTAAACTACAATGCTCACCTACCGTAGTAAACCCTAGCATTACCAAATCTTGAATCCTTGCGCAGATAGCTATTCCATTCTTCTGCCTCCCAACGCTTGACAAAAGGTCCAATTGCTATATGTGGTCCTCGCGGTTCAAGTCTGGGGATGACGTATACATTTGAACCTGGGTAAACATTTCGTCCTAGGTAGCTTCTAATCTCGTTTCTATAGTAGGGTAACTCTTTCGAGTTTGCAGGAAAAACGACATAGTAATAACTAGATCGTCTACCAGAGTCGCCTCTACCATAATCATCTCTATAATCGCCTCTGCCAGAATTATAGGGAACGTCGGGTTCATTCCGTCCGTTCTGTTCGTTATAGACAACTTGATTGCTAGAAACAACTCTTGCAGAATATACGCCGTCAGATTCCAGTTGTCTGGCTAGGCTTCTCGCTCCTTCTCTTGTCCTGAAAGCACCTACTTGAATGACGGAACGTCCTCCAAACCGCTGTCTAAAAGCATTTCTTGGAATCAGACGTGTTCCTCGTCTTAGTCCATAATCATTTTCACTAATATACACTTTATAGGGAACAGAAACACGGTTAGATCCATAAGAAGGTGCTTCAAATTCAACAGAACGTTGGGACGATGTATTCACCTCAGGAACTGTATAACCTTGTGAACCGAACGGTACTGCTGGTAGTTCGTTTGAAGGTGCAGGCGGAACACCATCATACACTGATCGCTGTGCGATGAAAACTTCGCTAGGATTGACTTGGGCATATGCTAGGTTAGATTGAGATAAAAAAACTAACCATCCTCCTAAGAGCAAACGCAAAATCAAAGATGGTTGGCTCAATTTAATAAATGCCATAATCTGATTCGGTATTGCACTGACCATATTATTATTAGCAACAAATTAGTAGCAAAATTTTTAATGATTTTCTTGACTAAAAAATGACCGAGTGATTTAATCCAAAATCTAGAACACCCTGATTTATGTAGTTATTTTATACAATAAGCGAACTATTTTATGAACAAAATTGTAGTTGGTCTTTCTGGAGGCGTTGACAGTTCTGCCGCAGCAGCCATTTTGCACCATCAAGGCTATGAAGTGATTGGTTTAACCCTTTGGTTGATGAAAGGGAAAGGTCAGTGTTGCTCTGAAGGTATGATTGATGCAGCTTATATCTGTGAACAGCTAGGTATTCCCCATCATATTGTTGATATTCGGGACGTCTTTCAAACTAATATCATTGATTACCTGGTAGATGGTTACAGTACTGGGATCACTCCTTTGCCTTGTTCACAATGTAATAAAACTGTAAAATTTGGTCCGATGTTGCAATACGCGCGGGAAAATTTGGAGTGCGATCGCATTGCCACTGGTCATTATGCCCGCATTCAACATGACCCCGCTACTGGACGCTACCAATTGCTGCGTGCTTTTGATCGCAACAAAGACCAGTCCTACTTTCTCTATGATTTGTCGCAAGAACTACTAGCAGGAAGCGTATTTCCACTAGGAGAGTTACAAAAAAGCGAAACTCGTCGTCTGGCTGATGAATACAAGTTGAAAACAGCAGATAAGCCAGAAAGCCAAGACTTATGCTTGGTGGAAAGTAACGGCTCAATGCGAGCGTTTCTGGATAAATATCTTGCGCCGAAAAAAGGAGATATTGTTGATACTTCAGGCAAGATTCTGGGTGAGCATGATGGTGTCCATCATTACACAATTGGGCAACGTAAAGGTATAGGTATTGCCGCAGCTGAACCACTGTATGTGATTGCATTGGATGCAGTGAATAACAGGGTGATTGTGGGCGATCGCACCAAAGTAACCGAACCAGAATGTACTGTAGAAAGGGTTAATTGGGTATCCATTGCTGAACCATCAACTCCCATTCGGGCGGAAGTTCAAATTCGCTATCGTTCCACTCCTGTACCAGTCACAGTTATTCCGTTAGAAAACTCTCGTGTTCGCTTAGTGTTTGATGAACCTCAATTCAGCATTACTCCCGGACAAGCTGCTGTGTGGTACGAAGGGGAGAAGGTGTTAGGTGGTGGGATAATTGAGCAAACAGTGAACAGTGAACAGTGAACAGTGAACAACGGGTGGACGAGTCTGTTTCCTACCTGATAACTGATAACTCATAACTGATAACTGTTTCAACCCTGTGCAGAAAGTGGAATTTTAATGATGAGCTCAGTCCCTTCTCCAAGAGTAGAGATACAGTCCAACTGACCACCGTGTTTTTCAACAACAATTTGGTAGCTAATAAACAGTCCCAATCCAACTTTTTTACTGATAGATTTAGTGCTGAAGAAGGGCTGGAATATTTGCTGCTTGACTTCCTCAGTCATACCAGATCCGTTGTCTGCAATGCGAATGACTACATCAGTAAGAGAATCTGACATCTGGGTTTCGATTCGGATCACCAAGCTTGGGTATTGATCGTGAGGGTTCTGCTTTTGTTTTGTCTCAACAGTTGACTTGCTATTTTTCATTTTCTCCTCAAGAGCATCGATTGCATTAGTGAGGATGTTTATGAAAACCTGTTTAAGTGGCTCAACATAGCACTCCACCAAAGTAAGTCTTCCATATTTCTGAACCAGAGTAATACTTTGACTGTGTATGTAAGGTTTCAGACGACTTTCTAAAACAAGCAGAGCACTATCAATATTGTCATGGATGTCAGCTGCTTTTTTCTCAGATTTATCAAGGTAGGAAAAACTTTGCAACGAGTGGACAATCTGCCACATCTGCTGGGACTCACTCTTGATAGAGGTTAGGAGATTGGGGAGTTCAGCTTTTAAAACATTCAGTTCAGTTTGCTTGAGCGCAGTTTGAATTTCTGCTGCGGGTTCAGGATAGTAGCGTTGGTAGAGGTTAATGAGTTGAAGTAGCTTTTGAATATGACGGTTAGCATGGATAAGGTTACCAGCGATAAAGATGACGGGTTTGTTGATTTGCTCGACAATACCAGCAACGAGTTGTCTCAAGGCAGCTACTTTTTGATTCTTTTCTTTTTTTACTGATTGGTTATATTTGTGCTGAAGCTCACGTAAATCTGTACTGGCTATTTTGGATTGTTCTTCTACCTGTTGTAGTTGGGCAAGTGTTGAGACATAAATTTGCGAGTAGGCTAGGAGTAAGGTTTGAAAATCGATTAATCGATGCTTTCCAGAAGCATTAGTCACTAAAATCGGCTCATAAAGAAATTCAGGCGTTTGCTGTAGTGCCAATTGGGTTGCTTGTATAATGGGCGTCTCCTCATCAAGTGTGAAAACCACTTGCTTGAGGATTCTGTAGAGAGTTTCCACAGGTCGCTGAGAATATAAGTCTAAACTATAATTTTGGCTCATTTTCTCAAAAAACCTCCGCCGCGAGATCATCCCAACATAGAGTTGATTCGTTGTTAAAATCACTCCTGGCAACAAAGGCTCTTCCTCAAAACACTTAATCAAGTTGCTTGCTGGATGAGATAATTCAAAGCAAATCTCCCAATGTTGTAACTGTTGTAAAGTTAACTCAGATGCCAACTTGCTATCATTAGCATTCGTAAAGACTCGATTGGTCAAAACGAATGTAGTCGCCATATTCTTAATCCTTTACTCTTCAACCAAGGTTTATGGTGGTATTTTACACAGTGGTAGCAAACCGTAAAAATATTAATAGGAGAAAAAGCTGAACTGCTGAAAAGCTTGTAAACAATGAGATCAGGACTCAGGATAGATGCTCGGTTAAATGAAAGCGTTACTTACGCAATTTCTGAATTTTATGTTGTGTCCTAGCAGTTAATGACTTTGCGCCAAAGAGCCTTGGGCTGTGGTGCTAAACGAAGTTGTTGCTGAGCTTGCACTGAGCGGCGTCGAAGTGCGCAGCCGAAGCATCGTTATAGCCGGAGACCTACAGCGAAATTGTGAAAAAAACTACTTTACCTGAACTCTGCCGTCAATAACGGTATTTAAGAAGATTCTACACCAACTTTAGAAACTTCTCTCAGAATCTGCGAAACGGAAAATGATAAGTTAATACATAGATTAAAAAAAAATGTAGTTATCGCAAACAAAGGACAGCCTTGAGTTATCATTACGATGGCATAGCCCCTCACGGTGGGCAATTGGTGAATCGCATCGCTACACCTGAGCAAAAACAAGTATTTCTTTCAAAAGCCGACTTTTTACCGCGAGTTCAACTTAATGAACGAGCACTATCAGATGTGCAAATGATTGCAATTGGTGGTTTTAGTCCACTAACTGGTTTTATGAACCAGGAGGATTATAACGGCGTTGTTGCTCAAATGCGACTCGCCAACGGTACTGTTTGGTCAATTCCCGTTACACTTTCGGTGAGTGAAGAAGTCGCCGCTTCCTTAAAAGAAGGTGATTTGATTCGCTTAGATAATCCTGCTGGTGAATATATCGGAGTATTAGAACTAACACAAAAATATCACTACGACAAGACCCGTGAAGCGGTTCATGTTTATCGAACCAATGATTCAAGGCATCCTGGTGTACAGGTAGTTTACAACCAAGGTTCTGTAAATTTAGCAGGTGATGTGTGGTTATTAGAACGCAAATCTCATCCTCTGTTTCCAAAATACCAAGTTGATCCCGTCGAGTCTCGGCAGGTGTTTCAGCAATTGGGCTGGAAAACTGTTGTTGGGTTCCAAACTCGCAACCCGATCCACCGCGCTCATGAATATATCCAAAAGTGCGCCCTAGAAATTGTGGATGGTCTATTTTTGCACCCATTGGTAGGAGCGACAAAAGAAGATGACATCGCCGCAGATGTGCGAATGCGCTGTTACGAAATTTTGATGGAAAAATACTACCCACATAACCGCGTCCTTTTAGCAATTAATCCCTCGGCTATGCGTTATGCTGGTCCTCGGGAGGCAATTTTCCATGCTTTGATTCGCAAGAACTACGGCTGCACTCACTTTATCGTCGGACGGGATCATGCTGGCGTAGGAAATTACTACGGCACTTATGATGCTCAGTACATTTTTGATGAGTTTAAGCCTGAAGAATTGGGCATTGTACCGATGATGTTTGAACACGCCTTTTACTGCCTGCGTACCCAGCAAATGGCGACAGATAAAACAAGTCCTAGTCTTCCAGAAGAACGGATTCATCTTTCAGGAACAAAAGTGCGGGAAATGCTGCGCCGAGGCGAGTTACCTCCACCAGAATTTACTCGTCCAGAAGTGGCGACAGAATTGGCACGGGCAATGCGAGTAGCAGTTCATACTTACGATATTTAAAGCATACAAAAGGCAGATAGTAAAGTGTAAAAAGTTGCTTTACACTCAGACCTCAGACCTTTAAGCTATAGCTGATGGACTGAGGTCTGATAGTTAACTAACTTAAGTTATGAAGCGGCGAACCTTTTTACAAAGTTTTGGCTCTATATTTGGGGTGTTGAGTGCGATTGAAACTGGGTGGTTGACATTAGGAAGCCGCTATTATCAAGCTTTAGCACAATCTGCACCGCGTAAATTGGCTTTATTAGTCGGGATTAATCAGTACCCACAATCTCCAGCTTTGAGCGGTTGTTTAACTGATGTGGAACTTCAAAGGGAACTTTTGATTCACCGCTTTGGTTTCCAACCCTCTGATATTATCTCGTTAACTAATGAACAAGCGACACGAAAAGCCATTGAGACAACTTTTTTTGAGCATCTGGTTAACCAAGCAAAACCTGATGATGTAGTTGTCTTCCACTATAGTGGCTATGGCAGTCGTGTCACATTAGAAATGCAAGAAACAGAGCAAAACGCTCTTGTTTTATTTAATCAGACAGATGGACAAGAAAGTAAAAAAGTCAACTATTTATTAGAAGAAACTCTGTTGCTGATGTTGCGATCGCTTGCCACAAAGCATGTAGCAGCAGTGTTAGATACAAGCTACTATACTCCCTCCACCTCTTTATTAACAAACCTAAAAATTCGCGCCCTCCCACAACCAGAACAAGCCATCTTGTTACCAGAAGAACTTGAGTTGCAAAAACAGCTACAAGCAAAAGTCTCTAGTGAAAAGTCAGTTATAGTGCTTTGCGCAACCTCTACCCCCAAGGAATTCGCAAGGGAGGAGCAGTTTTCTGGTTTTAGTGCGGGATTATTTACTTATGCTTTAACCCAGTATTTATGGCAAGCCGTACCAGCAACAACAATTCAAGTTTGTTTGTCTTATGTGGCAGGTTCTATTCAGCAGTTAGGTAGTACAAAACAGCAACCAGCTTTATTGCTAGATAGCAAAAGTCAGCTTTCTCGTACACCGATTGGAAATATTTTGCTGACAAACAGCGCCTGTGCAGAAGGAGTGGTTACAGGAGTGGAGGACAATGGAAAAACAACCACTATCTGGCTAGGAGGACTACCTCCACAAGTACTGGAATACTACGGAGTCAATTCACGATTCACGATCATTACAAAAGAAGGATCGAACATACAGCTGATTTTGAAATCGCGTGCTGGGTTGACAGCAAAAGCGCAAATTTTGAGTTCTGATGGTACAACATCTCCCCAAGTCGGACAACTTGTTCAGGAAGCTGTGCGAGTTATACCCCGAAATATTGGTTTAACAGTCGCCCTGAATGGACTCGAAAGAATTGAACGAGTGGATGCAACAAGTGCCTTTTCAACCGCCACCCATTTACTAAGCATAGTCACCGGAGAACAACCAGCAGATTATTTGTTTGGGAGAGTACCTGAAGCGAATAACAAAGATTTAGCAGCGACAAACTCTACAGCTGCGTCTTCGAGTCCTTACGGTTTATTCTCTGTTGGTGGCGAGTTAATTCCAAGCAATGGTGGAGAAGCTAAAGAAGCAGTGAAGGTGGCTGCACAGCGGTTAAAACCAAAACTAGGAACTTTACTGGCGGCAAAATTATGGGGACTAACACAAAATACAGGATCTTCTCGCTTGGGGATTAAGGCAACATTAGAGATCATAGGTTCTTTAACACCTAGGGCAGTCATACAACGAGAAACACTGCCAAACCAAACCACTCAAACATCAAACAACAAGTCATTCAATCCTGAACTTGGTGATATTCCCATTGTCAGCGTTGGCAGTAAGATACAGTATCGAGTGGAAAACAAGAGCGATCGCCCTGTTTATCTGATGCTGCTAGGATTAAATAGCAGTAGAACTGCGATCGCCTTGGTGCCCTGGTACAAAGATACTGAAGCAGACTCATCGCAAACCAAACTAGTCGCCAAAGATATAGTTATCTCCCCAGGAGAAACTTTAACAGTACCACAAACGACTTCAGGTTTTGAATGGGTTGTGCAAGCACCAACTTCCTTAAGTGAAACCCAACTTATTTTTAGTACTGCACCTTTTACCCAGTCCCTCGCTGCTTTAGAAGCTGCTAAGTATCCCAAAGCAGAACAGCACCGTATTCAGCCCTTGACAAACCCCCTAGAAGTCGTACAAGCTGTTCTACAAGATTTACATAATGCCAGTGCAATCAAGGATACGAACACTACAACGACTGATTCCTATATATTGGATGTGAATCATTGGGCAAGTCTTAGTTTTGTTTATCAGGTGGTTGAACAAAATTGCTAGCTTTCAGGCTTGCATTAAGTTTTTCCTCTGCCTGACGAACAATATATAGCAGGGAACGCTTAAGAGGGAACAAACTTGAAAGTCTCTTGGTGACGGTGTTTTCTGATTAGTTCGTGTCCTAATCTACCTGGCGACTGCTATATGTGCTGGTATTAAAATTAATCTCATCTCCAAGAGTTAATTCTCTTTATCTGAACAAAAAGAACCCAGAACACAGTTGTCAGAACGGGCTGGGTTCTGAGTTCTTTTTTAACTAATGTTCTCCCAAAAACTCTCGTATGTAATGATTGACTAATTGAGGCTGTTCCTGCTGTACCCAATGGCTACAGTTAGGAATATATCTGATTTGAAAATCTTTCACATAAGCTTGAGTGCCGTAGGTTAATTCCTTGCCAAGGGCAGTATCGTTTTCTCCCCAAATCATCAACGTTGGTACTTCCAAAACGCCCCAACTTTGATTAACTATTCTTTGTTGAAAAATGTTGCGATAATAGCTCAACATTGCTGTCAAAGCACCACGTTTGGCAGCAGCATCTTTGTAAGCATCAAGATCCGCTTGAGTGAAAGCACTTTTGTTGATCGCCATACCTTTAAATGCATTTTCAATCAGTTGATAATCCAAGGATTGTATGAGGAATTCCGGTATTCCTGGTAATTGAAAAAAGAATATATACCAGCTACGTAGCAACTGTTGAGGAGTGCGTAAGCCTTCGGCAAATTTAGCGGGATGAGGCAGATTGAGTACAATTAAACGCTCTAGCATTTGGGGATGAGAGTAAGCAAAATTCCAGGCGATCGCACCACCCCAATCATGTCCCAGCAAAATACATTTTTCGTATCCCAATCCTTTAATAAGTGCCTCAACATCTCTAACAAATTCATCCATCACATAGGCTGACTGGTTCTTAGGTTTTTCGCTGTCGTTATAGCCACGCAAGTCAAGGGCAACCACTTTAAAGTTTTGGGCAAATTCTGGTATTTGATATCGCCATGAGTACCAAAACTCAGGAAAGCCATGCAACATTACTATTAAAGGACCATTCCCTTGAGTAACGTAATGCAATTTCACGCCGTTTGCAGTGATATACTTATGCTGCCATGAACCTTCTAGTACAGACATAATTTATACTCTTCTAGTTAGATAATGGAACTCTGAATACAAGTATTAATAATAACTAATATCGGAAAATTCTTCATATGAAATAAAAACTTGAAAATAAAATCAGTTTTCAATCATTCTTAATTCAATAATTGATAACTCCTCTCTTGATAGATGTATGTGTGGGAGAAAATCTGCTAAATACTTAGCCATGATTAAATCCAACTCTTATGACACACCAACTCACACATCATCATTCTTTATGGATTGAGAGACTAGCCAGATTTGGTTATATATCTAAAGGAATAGTTTACGCGCTCGTTGGACTATTGGCAGCGCAGGCGGCATTTAGCAGTGGTGGTAAAATAACTGATACTAAAGGCGCTCTCCGGGAAATTGTCAATCAGCCATTTGGAGAGTTTTTACTAGCTTTAGTGGCAATTGGACTAATTGGATACGTAATTCTTCGTTTTGTACAGGCAATAAACGACCCAGAAAATAAAGGGACAGATGCTAAAGGTTTGGTACAGCGAGTTGGTTATGTAATCAATGGTTTGATCTATGCTGGTATTGCTTGGAGTGCTGTGCAGATTATTCTCGGTTCTAACAGCGGTGGTAACAGTAACTCTAGACAAGATTGGACAGCAAGATTACTTTCTCAACCCTTTGGTCAATGGTTAGTTGGTGCTGGGGGGGCGTTTGTTATTGGTTTGGGTTTCTATCAGTTCTATCAAGCCTTTAGTAGTAAGTTTCGGAGAAACTTAAATTTAAATGAATTGGACGATTCAGAACGCAAGTTAGTAATGGGTATTTCTAGATTTGGTTTACTAGCGCGAGGAATAGTCTTCTGTATTACTGGCTGGTTTTTAATTCAAGCAGCAACTCAGTCTGACGCTAGTCAAGCAGGAGGTTTAAGTGAGGTGTTACAGACACTAGCACAACAACCTTATGGTCCTTGGCTTTTGGGTATCGTGGCGCTGGGTTTAGTTGCCTATGGTGTTTACATGGTAATTCAGGCACGCTATCGTCGGGTAGTCACACGTTGAAAAGTGTATGGCAAAAGTAGAAATACGCGGTGTCTGGTTACCTACAACAGATAGCAAAGTTTTCAATTCCCGAGAAAACATTGCACAAGCTATGGATTTCCTCGCCCAGACAGGATTTAATGTTGTCTTCCCTGTTGTCTGGAACAAAGGGGCGACAATGTATCCTAGTCAATTGATGCATCAAACCTTTAATACAGAAATCAACCCACAGTTTGTAGGACGCGATCCTTTGGCGGAAGTCGTTACAGAGGCGCGGCGGGTGGGGTTAAAAATCATTCCTTGGTTTGAATATGGATTCGCCAGTTCCTACAATTTAAATGGTGGACAACTGCTGGCAAAAAAACCTGAATGGACTGCCCGTGATAGTCAAGGGAATTTGTTGAAAAAAAATGGCTTTGAGTGGCTCAATGCCCTTGATCCAGAAGTTCAAGATTTCATGTTAAATATAATATTGGAAGTCGTAAAAAATTATGATGTAGATGGTATCCAAGGTGATGACCGTCTGCCTGCATTCCCTAGTGAAGGCGGCTATGACAGAGAAACTCAAGAACGCTATCGTCAGCAGTTTGGTGAGAATCCGCCAAAAAACTTCAAAGATGGAAGATGGTTGCAGTGGCGTGCCGATATTCTCACTGAATTTCTTGCCCGCCTCTATCAAGAAGTCAAAGCGATTAATTCTAACCTGTTAATATCAATAACTCCGAATATCCACGACTGGGCATATAAAGAATACTTACAAGATTCGCCTACTTGGCTGAAACGAGGGCTTGTAGATATGATCCATCCCCAAATCTATCGTCGTGATTTTCTCTCTTATAAAAGCATTATTGATAAATTAGTAAACGAGCAATTCACAGATAATACTCTATCCAAGTTAGCACCAGGAATTCTGATGAAAATTGGTTCTTACCACATAAGTTCAGAGCACTTATTGCACGCTATTGAGTATAACCGTGATTGTGGAATTTCTGGGGAAGTCTTCTTTTTCTACGAAGGTTTACGAGAAGAAAACAACGCCTTAGCTGAGGTGTTGCGAAAAGGTCCTTATGCCCAGTCTGCTGTATTTCCTTCTCTGTTAGATTTAAATCAAGATAGAGTGAGCAAGAAAAGATCTTCTATTGGGCAGCGGTTACTGAGGTTTTTGAAAAATATTGTTTGAAGAATCTTGTTTCTATCATGTCCGCTTCATTACTAATTCAGCCATGATATTATTAATCAAAATAAGGGCAAACATTTTTCATAAATTGAGTCATACTTTCTTTAACTTCTTCGTTATTGTGATTAAAGAAGTCAAACCAAAGCATAAGACGATCTTCTGGATGAAAGCGTTCTCGTATTTGTTGAACGATATCCTCTGGAGTTCCAACTAGTGCATTGTTTGTAGCTTTGATAATCTTTTCTGGATCAAGCGTTCCCTCAATTGCTTGCCAATATGCGTGCAGCGCTTGATTAGCTCTCTCACGAGCTATTGCCCGTCTTTGAGCAATAGACTTTTTGGGAGTATTATCGATAAAAACCAAAACGGTGCGTGGCATATACCAACGTTGCCATTCCCCTCCATCTGGATGAAATTTGGTTTTCATGCGTCGATGAGTTTCTTCAATGTGTGCTTCAGGCGTGATGGAAAGGTTAAAAACTCTACAAGGCAAAATAGTATTTGCCAACTCCTGAGTTGTAGGGTTATGAGAACCAATAATTAACCGCAACAGATTGAGAGATGCTTGAGCGGGGATAATACCAATACGGTCAAAATTCCAGAAAGGGGGAATTTCGATCTGGTTCACTTCTTTACCATATGCCTGAAGAACTTTTGACCATTCCTGATCGCTGTTGAAGTCTTCACGTTTGATAATTTTGGATCTGACATCCTGTGATGATAAAATATCACCTCTGAGAAAGCGTAGGAAAATTTCGGTGGCTTCTTGAAAAAGTTTTACCCTGATTATATGCCAAGCTGCTTTTTCGACAGCAGAACGGGGAACGATGCCATAAGCAGCACTGGAAAAGGGAAAACGTCCAGTGGCAAAACCGAGGTGAATAAGACGATTTTCAGCTTCGTCTAACTCATGAAGAGTGAGAAATGTTTTCACGGCTTCAGCATGAGCTATCGGACCACCGTTGACAAGGATATTGCGAATGGCTGAACCTACGTGAATGCGTTTTGTAAGAGCAAAAATTCTATGGGCTAACTGGAGAATATCGGTATTGAGACCAATCTCGCTTTTGAAATTGGGAATAACGGGATTTGGATTATGCTTTTGAACTTCACATGAAAGATGACTCTCTGCCACCCAAGCTATTTCGTAACCAAGCTCGTCTGCATGGCTCACTTGGTCAAAGAAATTATGGAACATGGTACGTTCATTGGGAAGGTAACCGCTAATCTCTGTTTGGCAGATGGAGAAGAAGACATCAAACTTCATAGAAATTCCTTTAGTCTATTCGTCTGTGGAGTTTTAGACTAGTAGGACATAATTTCTAAAAACCGTGTTTTCATCCCTCATGGAACTTGCGTTGAATAAGCGTTTTACAGAAAACAAAAATACGGGTTTTAACGATTAAGGACTACTAGTTTTCGCTGCGAAAGACTGTAGCACACCGGAAAGCACCCTCGTCAGGATGGCGGCGGTAAGATACAGCGTATCTTCGCGTCCCAGTAATTTGTGAAGTAATACACAGACTGGAATAAACAGCAATGCCGTTAAACCAAAGACAAACCAAGTTAAAATCAGTAATTCATGATGTCGCTTTTTTGCTGGGTTTTCTGAACCAGTGCGTTCCACCGTGCCTTTAAGCGATGGACAGGAAAAACGCCACAGACATACAGATGACTTCAACAGTAACAAAATTCATTTTTTAGGAGCGATCGCATGGAATATCAATTGCAGGTGGAAAAAGATATTGAAACTCTTAAAAACGATTTACCAACACTTTTTCAAAACGATATTTCCTACGAGATCTACACGCAGGATATTTACTTTCAAGATCCTGTCAACAAATTTAAAGGAAAATTGAACTATCGCATTATCTTTTGGACTTTACGATTTCATGCTCAGCTATTTTTTACGAGAATCTACTTTGACTTACATGAAGTCTATCAGTCAGCCGAAGACATAATTTTGGCTAAGTGGACAGTCAGGGGCGTTTTGCGCGTTCCTTGGAAAGCTGGAGTGTTTTTCAACGGCTATTCAACTTACAAACTCAATCAAGAGGGTTTAATTTACGAACATATCGACACTTGGGATCGCAAACCAGGTGAGGTTTTGCAGCAATTCTTCCGCAAGGGAGCAGATATGAGCGATAAAAATTCTATGAAGTTCTCAAGTTGACACTATCCTGCTTTTTTGTGTTACTCAGTATTCTTCACGGCAATGCCGTGTCTAAAGTAGACATACAAAGCCCTTCGGAGTTTACTTTTAGTGAGCCGTAACCGTCTAAGGGCTAAATTAAGAACATCTTCATGGAGAATTGGTAGAAATTTACAGAGAATGCTATAACATGAAAAAGTTTATGAAGATCATTTCATACCAATTCCCCATAGAAAATTGGTATAAACCTCATAACATCTTCTGTAATTTCCTGGTAGCTCGGACAATTAGTTGAATAAAAATTAAGTGCTGTTACTTTAAGGAGAATCGAAATGAAACTTAGCGACGATCTGTTAAACCCTAGTAAAAAGAATATGGTTGTGGCTGACTGCACCAAGTTGATGGATCAGCAAGTTGCTTCAATGCAAGGGGTTTCTGGTCTGGCTTTTAAAGCCGGTTACACAGCCATAAAGGGGTTTGCGCCTAATTATTGTGCTGACGCCGTTGCAATGCTTCTGCCACAATCATTGACGGCAATTGATCCCATTTGGAGTGAGGGCATACAGTCAGGCAACCCAGTCCAACACCTCACCCAGAACAGTTCTCGTACAGCGGATGCAATACTCAGCATTACCGACGCAAAAATAGAAAAAAGCAACAATAAGGCTTTGCGAGGTGTATATGATAAACTCCGCAATTCAGCTAAGAAGCATGTGGAAGAGGCGGTACCTGGCTTAGCTAAGATAATTGATAACCATACTAAGAACTGAGTAGGTATTAAGTAGTTATCAATAAGATTGGGGTTTTCCCCCCAATCTCAATGATTTGCAAAGCTTGGATTCAGTTATACCAAATAGATACCAAGAGCATTCTCAAACTATACGCTTACATGCTTTACAGTTAACAAGCGAAATTAGACAAAGCACTCACAAGTAAAACTTCCATGCAACCCATAAGGAATATGGTGCTTGAGATGCAATCTAGCGATAGGCCCTTTGTGGAAATCTTTGGCATCTAAAATCACCACATCTGAGCGATGGTACTCGGAATCATAAACCAAAGCCAGCACCCAACCATCATCTTCGCTTTGAGAGTTTGGACGTGGAACAAAAATAGGTTCACTAGCAAATCCACCCGGTGCAGCACTCCAAAGTTGTTGTTTTCCTGACTCCAAATCCACTTTCAGAAATGCTTGCAATGGAGCATTACCAGTCTCTGCATGAGCTGCACCCATATATAAATAACGATATGGGCGACCAACGTTTTGTTGATGTAAGGTGGGAAATTCACAACACCGATTGATCAACAACTCTTGCTGCACTGTTTGATCCTTGGGATTAAGATGAAAACGCCATAATTGTGCTGGCTTGAGAGCATCGAAATCTACTTGTCGAAAATCACTTTGCGGTTGTACTTCTGGGAGAGATTCGTAGCAAAGTGAGTCAATAACAATTTCATCTTCCCGCTCAATTGCATTGACATGGTGGAAGACAAAGCCGGTTCGCGTTTCTATAATTTTAACTCCCTTTTGTTTCGGGTTACGCGAAATGATGATAATGCGAGTGGGTTGTTCTGGCTGAAACTTAATACATTCCCCTGCACCACGCATTCCCAATACAAAAGGTATGGGATTAAAGCTGACAGGATTTTGAAAGAATATACAGTAATTGGGGGTAATGGCAAAATCGTGGATAAAGGCGAATCCTGGAACGCTATGGGCGTGCTGTCGTACAACCTTACCCTCAGTGTTTAGCTCAAAAATTGTAATCGTGCTGGATAATCCCGGTTTGATAGAAAAGTTGACAAGGCTTGGCGCACCATTATCTTGAGCACTACTAAAGTCAACGCGGGGATGGGCAGAAAATGCTTCACCTTCTGACAACACACCGTTAAAGTATTCTTTGCCCAAAGTTTCTAAAGTGTAGGGATCAAGACGATAAGGCTCAGCGGCTTCCCACAGTGCCAGCAGTTTACCGCCCCAATAAATCACATTAGTATTGGCAATATTTTTGAGTTTGAAATCTAAAGCATTAGCCAGCCAACCACCGGGTTTTTGGGTTCCAAAAACACCTCGATACAGGATTTTGCCAGCTTTTTGTTCTTCCAAATACTCTTGAGTACGGACAAAGCGGTTGCGGAAGTGAGCACGACCATTGGAGAAGGTGATACGACTAATCATCCCATCTCCATCAAAAGGGTGATGAATCCGTTGCCCTTTGATATTTAACAAACCAGGACCATTTCTAAACAGCGTACCATGCAGTTCCTGCGGAATTTGTCCTTCTACATCATCAATCCAATAATCAAATTCTTGCTCTAGGGATTCATATCCTCTTTGCCAATCTCCACGATTGTAGGGTTTTGCTGGAACTGTAGAAGCTTGATCGTAAAGTTGAAAACTTTGCATGTCAATTCTGGACTTGAAATTTTGAATTGGAAATCTTGGATTTTTGATTAGGAACACAAGAGCGGTTAGCTGTTCTTTTTTAGTAGATTTTACCAACAACTAACCACTCTGTTGCTATTCAATTGGTTGTTCAGACTCTGGTTGTTGTACTATCAACTCAGATATGAATTCAGATAAAAACACTCTTTGTTAAAGCTGGTTGTTATGGTGGTGTCAAAGCTGGCTGTGAAGTTGGTGTTGTTGGTGTCTCAGTTTGAGAGTCAGCAGCAGGAAGCCAGTTGATGAATAGCAATGGTAGCAGTCTGGTGAGGTTAGAAATGATGACCAACACCCACAAACTATTAAAATTAGTTTCGGTAATTCCCAGCCAATACATCAACACTGCCCCGAATTGGTGTGAAATTAGTCCTCCCAAGTTGCTCACCGACATTAACAGGGCAAATAAAGTCGCTTCCACTCCAGGCGGACAAAGCCTCGCCGCTAATACCAAAAATGGCATATAAGCTATTCGCCCCATCACAGTTAAAATTATGCTATCACCAAGACTAAACCAGTGGTCATCTATACCCAAAGCACGGTTAGTATGAGTCACTAACACCAGCATGGTCATTCCTAATACTGCTGAGAGGGCAATAGTCCAAGCAAAAATGATGCGAAAGGGAACGGTTTTAAGAAAACGTTGAAAAATCCAAACACCAACAAGCAAAGCAATGCTTGTCACCAAGTGTACACGTCCCAAAAATTCTGGTTCAAAGTGCAGTTCGTTGGTTGCGAAGAAGAAAAAAGCTGATTCACTAGTTGGTGTAGCCTGCCAAAGAAAGATAAATGCTGCTGGTAACCAAATTGCTTTTTGACTAACGGCTGCGCGTAGTTCTTGCAGTTGATGCCTAACTGACACGAAATCTGAATCATCATCAATGCTTGCGTCTTTACTCACAGGGGATTCAGCAATCAACCAAGCCGCAACAGACACCAGAAGCGGGAATGAAGCAGTAATCCAAAAGATAGTCCGGGTGGTGAAATACTCTAGGAGTATACCGCTGAGGTAAGCTGTTATCAACCCTCCTAAGGCTGAAGCAACCCAACACAAGGATTGGAGAGAACCTGCTTGTGCTTGTGATTCACCTCTTACCCTTTGGACAACCAATGAGTCAACAATCACATCACTGACAGCAACAGACAGAGAACTAAGTGCGATCGCGATCGCAGCGCCTATGGCTGTGTGAACTATTGTTGCCAGACTTATCCAAGAAATCGCTCCTAATATCCCAGACAGAATTAGGTATGGACGCCGTCGGTAACCGAATATAGGCAAGCCATCGGAGAGAAAACCAAACAGTGGCTTGAGTATCCAAGGTAGACTAACTACGCCAAATAAAGCTGCAACTTGAACCGGAGTGAGCAAGAGTTCATCTTTCAAGAAAAAGCTGACAGCAAGACGCGCCAGCCCTAAAATGCCTTGAACAAAGTAAACGGTAAGAATTCCCAGTAACTCAGGAGTAGGTTCATAACCTAAAAAAACTTTTTCCCTGACTGAGTTTTTGACCTTGGACAAGGCAGAGGAGGAAACCAGCATTGATAAACAATCTTTAAGATTTATCTACTTTTACATATCATATCGATTTTTTCGTGATGGGAGCGTCGGGAGTGTATCACCCACTCATAATCGCTCTTTTAATTTGGCTGTGAGTTCATGCTGCTGTTGGATATTTCCAGCAATCAAGATAAGGATTTTTCCAACCAGAACAGTACCCCAGTTGATGATCACAACACCTGTCTTGGTTTTCTCGTTGAACTCAATATCACTCAAATCAAGCTTTTCAAGTGAGCGATATTGCGTTTTAAACATTTCGCAACTCCAACTAGGGATATTGAGCTTTTTGGCAATACCTGTGGGATATGATGCGCCATTGAAGCGTGGATTGCACTCGATTGCCAGATAACGCGTTTCGTTTGTTGCATCTTCCACGACTGCAACATCAAAAGCAAAGATTTCTTTTATACCACGTTGCGTTATCCACTCAGCTATTGGTTCAACGGTTTCCCAAGGTTGATGCTTACTAGGATAACGATTGCCGATATGGGCGTAACCATCAAGAATTTGAGAAGTGATGGCAAGACGTTGAAGTTTTGACCCTTCCACAGAGTATTGCACATTTAAAAAGGATAAAGTTGCAACTTCTTCTTGAATTTGCAAAGGTATTTCATCGGGAAACGTTTTGATAACTTCGTCAAGCTGTTGTTGATTTTCACATCGGCTAATTCCAACACCATTCACGGAAATAGCAGTTTTCAAATAACACGGGTAGGGAAATTTAGAGAAATCTTTGATAGCAGCTTTGTTTTCAAAACAAAACGTTAGAGGAACGCTGACTCCAAGTTCTTGTGCAAGTTGTATAAAGTTATTCTTGGAGTTTATAAATTTCACTGTGTTCAACCAGTCGGAATCTATCTGGCGAAACCTATCTTCATCACAACCGACTTTACTTGTAGCATTGCCGAAGAAAAAAAGGGAAACGTTATATTGAGGATAGTCTTCCAATATTTTGTATGAAACATCCCAAATGATATTTGTGCTATGGCTTAAGCCTATTCGTCTGTAATGTTCGGTAATAATATTCCATTGTGACTTTAAATCGGGACACAACTGAATAATATCCTCTGGTTCAGTCAAGCCTAGCACCCTACCAGAATAAAGATGATTACCGATCAAACGCTGATCGGTGCAGACCATAATGTCATGGTTGAAAATTTTATGGCTAGTCACTTTATTAATTTCTTTTGTTAAGTTAACTGAAAACGATGAGAAAATAAGCTGTCGTGCTTAAAGATTGCACATTATCGTTTGAGATCTGTTGACAGTTGACAGTTGACACTTAACCGTTATCAGGAGCCAGCGCCGTGGGCGGTGAGACCACTGCTGCGGGAGGGTTTCCCTCCGGAGCCACTTCTGTGCGGGGGTTCCCCCCGTTGTAGGCGGAACGCCTTCCCGCAGGGTAGAATGTGGCGTCAGGCATCTGGCGAACCCGAAGGGGTTTCCCGCAAAGTCGAGCCAGCGCCGTGCGGGGGTTCCCCCCGTTGATGCGTCTGGCGTTGCCGGGCGGAAGATTCCGTCCGGCGAGCTTTGCGACTTGAGGCGACTGGCGTTCAACAACAATCAACAAGTGATTGTGCAGTTTAAATACGTTTTAGCTTAACAAATTCTAAAATTATACTCTCACTAGAGAAAATTATATAGAATCTATCTTTTGACAGATACTATATAAAATATAAGTTAACAATAAATAAACGTATAAATAAGAAAAATGTATGATAAAGAAAGTTTTTCTGTGTAACGACTAGGCGAATTTTGAGTTTTAAGGATACTTACTCAAAGCTATGACTGCATTCTGTCCTCCAAACCCAAAGCTAAAACATAATACGCGCTGAATTTTACTTTTACGCGACTCCCTCACCAAATTAAAATCAAATTCCGGGTATTTCAAACCAACACATGGTGGTAATATCTGTTGCTTCAACGCCATTAGTGAAAAAGCGATCCCCAAAGCTCCAGATGCTCCTAATGTATGACCTGTAGCTCCTTTTGTAGAACTGACTGCCACGCCTTGAGAAAATAATTTTTGTATCAACAAGCTTTCTAAAGAGTCATTTAATTGCGTAGCTGTACCATGAGCATGAATATAATCAATATCATTTGCACTCAGGTAACTGCGATTTAGACATTGTTTGACTGCAGCGATCGCACTCCTAGCTTCTGGTTCTGGTACGTTTGCATGATATGCGTCTGCTGTCAAGCCAAAACCAAGAATTTGTCCATACACTTTTGCTTGACGCTGCTGTGCTAATTCTGCTGATTCTAAAACAAAGACTGCACCTCCTTCCGCCAAAACTAAGCCTTCCCGACGAACATCGAAAGGATAAGCTCCTGTTTTCGCCAAGGCTCCCATTTGCTCAAACCCAGCTATAGTAAGGGGTGTAATCGGGGAATCAACTGCACCAGCAATCACTCGCTGACATTGCCCAGTTTGGATCAGATCAGCGGCTTGTGCGATCGCCCAAATTCCAGTAGCACAAGCCGCCATTGGTGCCAAAACAACTCCGCAAGCACCGATTTGCCGTGCTGCTGCAATAGCATTCATATGAGGCAAAGTATCCAACCAAGCCTCTAAAAAAGAGGGGGAGCAGGGAGCGGGGTGCTGGGGGGAAGAAGAACTAATCGAGATTAGCTCTTGCTCTGTTTTTCTCCCCTTCGGGGATGACCTCCGGTCACGCTGCGCTAACGCAGTCGCCTGCGGAGGAGCCAGTACTTGATGAGGGTCTCCCGACAGAGGATAAGAGCGTTGGAAACCCTCCCGCAGTGCTGTCTCACCTGCTCCCCGGCTTTTGAGCATTTGTCGCGCCATCTGCTCCCATAATCCCTGATAGCTGCGACTCGAACCAATCACAACTCCACAATCTGGCAAAGGTGAGCATAGTCCTGCATCTTTCAAAGCAGATGTTACAACCAACTGAGTCAGGACTTTTATCTGTGCTGGTTGTTCGCAAATCATTGCTAAGGGACGCGGTTCCAATTCTGGAAATGGTTGATGCGATCTTATTCCAGATTCACCTGCGATTAGCTTTTGCCAATTGTCCTCTAAATTCTTGCCTAAAGCGGAGACTAAACCAATACCAGTGACAACAACTGCGACCATTTTTGGAAGTCCCAGAGAAGGGAAAAAGGCAGAGGAGTAGGGGGTTAAGGAGAAAGGAAGAACAAGAGCTAATGTTTATTAGTTCTTATTTATCCTAACAACAGAGTTTCTTTCCTCACTCCTTTATTCCCTCACTCCCTTATTTCTACTTTCTACTGTCCAGCGTTTTTCAGATTCTCTGCACCTTTGGTGACTTTGGCAGAGTCAATGCGATCGCCCTGCTGAATCTTGTTAACAACATCCATACCATTGGTCACATTGCCAAAAACAGCATAGTCACCATCTAGGAAACCTAAATCAGCCAAAGCGAAGTAAAACTGTGAGGAAGCAGAATCTGGCATTTGCGATCGCGCCATCGCGACTGCACCTTGCTTGTGCTGTAATACTGGCGGCTTATCTATACCAGCCGTTTTGAGTGTTTTGCTGTAAATTGGCTGATCAGAGCCTTTGGGCTTAATTTCTAGGGGTATGTAGCGAATTTTTCCAGTTTTTGGGTCAGTAAAACTTCCTGTTCCCAACCGACTTGCTGGTACTTTTGGATCTTTACTTTGAGGATCGCCTCCTTGAACCACAAAGGGTTGGGGTTGGCGTACAACTCTATGGAAAACTAAGCCATCGTACACGCCCCTCTGGACTAAATCAACAAAGTTACCTGCGGTGATTGGGGCATCAGTTCCGTCTACTTCAATGGTAATAGGTGAACCTTTGACGGTCATAACCACCGTTGCTTTTCCTTCGAGTCGTGGTAAATCTTTCATTCCAGGAATACTCTCGTTTGTATTTTCAGATACAGAAATTGCCTCTGTGGTTGCCGTATTAGTGGTTGTCTCAGCGCTTGAGTTGTTGCTTGCTGCAGTAGCTGCGGATGTTGGGGAGGAATTAGAAACACTTTGCTGTGTGGAACAGCTCCCCAATATCAACGTACCGACAATAATGAGAACCACTAAAAATTGGGGAATTTTTAACCGCATTGCCAGTTACAGACACAACCACTGTATCTTAGCCTCTAAAGTCCTTCTAAGGGCACACTCAAAAAGCGAGCCAACTGAGCACCTTGAATTTCCAACTGTTGCAAAGACAAAGGTTGACCTACCCGTGTTAAAGGAATGTCTCGCCGACCTTTAACGCGCAGGTAAAGTTCGCGACGAGGGTTAAGACCTTCTTTGACCTGAATTCGCACAGATTGCACATCTTCTGTACTGCAGTCAATTTGAATACGACGGTTTTTTCCTGGATATCCCAAGCGGAAAATTGTAATGGTGCGATTTTCTCGGTTAAACTCGTTGTATCCGCCTCCCACGTTCCATAAAACCGTCAGCCATAAGTATAAGGCTAGGAGTGAGCCAGCAGCACCATACAATCCCATAACCAACCCTTGTGGAACGAATGCCAACTGAGTCGGGTCGGAAACTATAAGTAAATTAATTTTGAGATAGCTGGAAATACCAGCGAGCAGGAAGCCCGTGGCTCCTAAGGAAACGACAGTTGCCCACCAGTAGTTACTGAACCGACGAGAACCGAGAACCTTCTGATGTAGGACATTTGAAGTAGATTTATCGCCGTTAGGCGATTCACCTCGTGTGGTGGTTGTTGATGCCGTCATTAGAACTACCTTGGTGCGTGAGATCTTCTCATTACAAAGTCTGCCATTAGAGCAGGTGTATTGCAAGTTTAGCGGATTACTCACCTTCGGGTATGTCCTATGCCTTTGACGTACTCCCGCGCACAAATGCACGGGGATTCTTAAAGGATGTTCCAATGTAGGCTTTAGCCTTACATTTCCACCCTAATTCCTGTTTATTAGACTCTTAACTAGATTGTTGCCTATCCCCCTGAGATCCTCCGGGGAAGACCTATGCCGGCAGAGCGCCATAAAGCGCTTCTAGCCGGCACGAGGGTCTGACTACTCATTGCTGAGAACTTTAAATTTGTAACTTTTCTGAGAAAAGTTGTGTCAGATTGTAAAATTTCTGATATTGATATTAATAAGTAGGTTCGTGCTTTATACCAGATTTCTTCATGCAAATCAGGCACAAAGGCGGGCTGATATGATAAATTAAGAATCATTAAGTTTGCGCAAGCTGGACAACCAACTGGTGGAAACTCTTGTGACACATATAAAAGTGAGAAATGCTGACTTAATACCACATACTCTCATAATGTCAGTAGCTCTATGGCTGCTGTCAGTGTCACAAAAAAGTTAATTGCTCAAAAAAAGTTGCAATTTTAGTAAAAAGAGGATTTTAGTCCGATGACCATCGCAGTAGGACGCGCCCCGTCAAAACGAGGGTGGTTTGACGTTCTCGACGACTGGTTAAAGCGAGACCGTTTCGTATTCGTAGGTTGGTCAGGAATACTACTGTTCCCCTGCGCTTTCCTAGCACTCGGCGGCTGGCTAACCGGTACAACTTTTGTCACCTCTTGGT